>ENA-UOWG01000089-UOWG01000089.1-activated-sludge-metagenome-genome-assembly--contig:-NODE-89-length-161067-cov-8.638021_pt1 | contig 161067 bp, 112 predicted proteins | sample MGYA00238147_ERZ761563 | MGnify/ENA primary metagenome ERZ761563 (study PRJEB28884, sample SAMN05720216) | anaerobic digester metagenome | isolation source: active sludge of municipal...
ATAAGAACTCTGATTTGTCACAGTTCCAGAAAAGGAACCACCACCACCTGCTCCTCCTGATCCACCGGCCAAATACCCAACAATACCACGTCCGCCACCGTTTGCTGTAATTGTTCCAACAGTATGTGAAACAACTGTATTTGAACCGGCAGTGCCATCAGCTCCATCGGTATTTGCCGCACCAGCACCGCCAGGACCAACAGTTATGTTAATCGTGTTCCCTGGGATTACAGAAATTGTTCCTCCACGGAAACCACCCCCGCCACCACCATTGCCTCCATCAGATCCAGATCCGGAACTGCTGCTTCCACCACCGCCTCCTCCCCAGGCCTGCACTGTGATCTGTGACACACATGCCGGTACAGTAAACGAATAGGTGCCGGTTGAAGGATAGGTTTGAGACTCGTAAACCGTGATATAACCTGTTTTGACCTCCGTGTCGGAACAGCCTGATTTGGTTGCAGTCAGGGTTACGTCGTAAACCCCGCTTGCGCTGTAGGTGATCCCTGAAGGATTCTGTGCCGTACTGGTCGAGGGTGTTCCCCCTGGAAATGACCAGGACCAGGAATCGGGGGAATTAGTCGACTGATCGGTGAAAGTCACAGAACCCCCAACCGGGATCTGGGTTGCTGAAGCAGAAAAACCGGCAACGGGACTGACAATTGTAATTGCCGTTGAAGTATATACTGAGTTTCCCGGCCCGCAGACACCGTTGTTGTTACCAAACCAGCATGCACCTTCGTTTACAACATCAAAGGTCAGGTTATCGGAACCGGGCGTTGTTGGCGCCGTCACTGTCAAATAATACGTCCGAGTGGCTCCTGGTGCAAGGCCCCCGGCATCTGTCCGGACGTTATAATCGCCATCGGCATTCCATTTTACACCAATGTTAATATCAGGGCTTGCATCTGTCCAGGTTGAAGTGCCAATATTCTTTACCGTTACTTCCACTGTCCTGGTTTCACCGCCACACCAGGTGGACGAACCAGTGTTCATGGCTGTAAACTGGGCCCACCAGGGAATATTGTAAGTGATCCTCACCTGGCCGGCATAACCAGCACCTCCATTTCTACCTGTTAATCCATCATTTTCACCTCCCCCTCCACCACCTCCAGGTCCTGATGTAGGTGCTGATCCATTACTATTCTGTCCACCATTTCCTCCCGGACCTCCTCCAGTGACTTCTGACGCACCAGTTCTACTTGTAGCATTGTTACCTGCACTACCAGTTCCTGCCGAACCACCACCACCGCCACCAACATCTGTATTTGCTGTCCAACCCGATCCGCCAGCATATTTAATGTCTCCAGTAGAGTTGGCAGTCGTGCCACCAGATCCACCAGCACCACCAATTCCACCTCCTCCGGATCCTCCAGCTGCTACGCAGGTTGTATTATTGAAGGACGAAGCACCACCATTTCCTCCGTTATTAGCATTAGTGCCACCTGATCCTCCTGCACCTACGGTAAATGAATAGGAATTACCCGGGGTAACTGAGAATGAATTTATCCTGGCATAAGCACCTCCACCACCTCCTCCACCACCATTACCAAACCATTGATCATCGCCCCCACCACCTCCTCCAGCGCCCCAGCATTCAACTACAATTAATGTGACCCCGGTAGGGGCTTGCCAAGTTCCTGATGTGGTAAAAGTTTCAACTGTTTGCGACGAGGTACTTCCAAAAAGAAACAAAATGGAAGCCATCAATGTCAAAGTTTTCAGAATGAGCAAATTTGCTAAAGAAGTGATTCTATTTTTCATGACAAACCGATTTTTCAAGGCTGTATTCAGAGGGTCATTTATTCAACTTACTTTGTTTTCCAGCCAAAATAATATTGTTATTCGTTGTTTTGATTGTCAAATTGTTGTTTCTTGTTCTATTGTTCCATTGTTCGATTGTTGACTGCTGACTGTTGATCCTGATTTCACTTCGTTCATCAGGACTTGCTGTTGACTGCCAACCTTCAACCGTCAACCTCCTCCCCTCACACATTCCCGGCCCAGGTAAATTCCGTAAAGTCCTTGTTTTCCAAATTTAATCCGATCAGATGACATTCCGTCAACCCAAGCTGTGATGCTCTTTTCTGCAAAATCACCAGATCATGAATCCCCGGGGTTTCTTTGACTTCAATCGCTTTCCTTTCATCCAGGATGAAATCGATCTCCTGTCCTGTGCGCCGGGCATAATACATTAATTTGCCATGCCGCGATAATTGATTGGCAATGGCATTCTCAAGCATTACGCCGGGTAACTGATTGCCGAGTACCCTTAGCAATCCATTATCGGTGAAATAGATCTTTCGCTGCAATGCAATCTCACGGTCGTGATTCCTGACATAGGCAGGCACGGTCATGATCAGGAAGCTCCCTTCAAAGAAAAGAAGGTACTCCTTGATGACTTTTCTGCCAATGCCGCTGATATTCGACAGTTTGGTGAAATCAATCTTATTTCCTGCCCTTGAGGTCAGCAGGCGCATAATGCGATACAACTCATCCGACCTGCTGAAATCAGCAAAATACAGGCTATTGTCCCTTGGAAGCTGATCCATAAGGTACTTGAGCGCTGTTTTTTTGCCCAATCGCCGGATCCCGGTAATCACCAGGATCTGTTTCGAGGGCAGCGACTTTTCAAGATCCAAAAAAATATCTCTCCTGATCATCTTTTTTATTCCATAAAAATACAAAATGGATATATAAATACCAGAATGTATTACGAAATGGTTCAATTGTACGCGTTTTTGTGTCTATTCGTGTTAAAATGATTAATCGTTATTCGTTGTTATTGATTGTCAAATTGTTAAACTGATAAATTGTCAAATTGCTGATCCGTGTTCGATTGTTCTATTGTTCCATTGTTGATCCTGATTTCTCTTCGTTCATCAGGACAAGCTGTTGACTGCTGATCCTACTTTCGCGAAGTTCATCCCGACGAAAGTCGGGATTCATCAGGACATGCTGCTGACGGTTGACTAATGTTCAATGCCCTACATGCCAAATCGCTTAGTGTTAATGATCTTTTCAAATGCTTATGCTGTTTATTTTTTGAGTTTTATCCTTTTGAAAAAAATTACATTACCATTTTGTTCTCTGTTTTCGTCAGATCCTAATCATTTAGTTATATCTAAGGGCCAGGCACCGTGCAATTCGTCTGCACGCACCCAACTCCATCCGTCACTGCAATAGTATACGGTCCGCCTGCAACCGTTAACCCTGTGAACGTATATTCAGTTCCTGACTGCGGGCTTGTCCAGGTGCTTCCTCCATCTTTGGAAAACATATAATTTGCAGGCCCCGTGTCAATGGTTACCTTAATGCTGCCATCGTTTCCGCCGTAGCAGGAGACATTGGTCACTGTTACCTGAAATGTCGGCAGGGCACTTACCGTAATGGTCGCCGTCCCTCCAACGCTGTTCGAACAACCGGGTGACCCGTCCTGGTATACAGTACTGACCAGATTATAAGCAAATGTTCCCGGAGTGCCTGTCGGTGCTGAGACTGAATTCGTTGAGCTGGCCGGAACGTTGATGGTCGTTGTTCCGGAACCGTTGATGTTATACGTGATCGTTATGGCAAATGCCTGAGGATTCGTGAAAGTAACTGATGGCGATGACGCGTACTGGCAAACAGTGACCGTTCCACCGATAGTGGCGGTGGGCAATGGTCTCACCGTAACCGTCTGACTGACGCAGCCAGTAGTATTGCAGGCCCCCTCGGCACGAACGTAATAATCTGTACTGGTTGTGGGCGAAACCGTAATGGATGGTCCGGTACCGACAAAGGTACCTCCACAGCTTCCACTGTACCACATCAAATCACTGTTGTAGATCTTGAATTCTTTGAGCACGACGGTGTTGCTTGTTCCGAATTTCAATGCTGATACTCCAATCGTTTTGGGATTGGCTACCGTAATATCCTGAACGAGGGATCCATCAATATAAAATTTAAAATTCGATCCGTTCTTGACACCAACCACATAATACCAGGTGTTGTAGGCAAAACCAGTTGAATAGTCAACACCTGTATTCGGATTAGCACCACCTTCTTCCGAATATCTCCAGTGGATCCCGGCAGTGTTGTACGTAGTCCAGATCCCGGGTGAGCGGTCGCTGCCGGATGGCTCATATCCAAAGATCTTCTCCCAGGAGGTTGGGGCTGTTGTAAACTTAATGTAAAATGAAATGGTATGTTTGTCTGTATTTAAAATAGGCGTGACCGCTGACTGGTAAAGATTTCCGTTGAAATTGATGCCGCCGTCGGTAAAGACGCCTCCGCTACCGGAGAGATTCAGTCCGCTGCCCGAAACGTCATTCCCATTGCTGGAAAAAGGATAATAGGCGATGAGTCCACCTGAGGCGGAAAGCGTGGAGGAACTGCCTGAGCAGATCGTTGATGTTCCAGTTACTGATGTCGGAGCGATAGCAAGGGCATTCACGATGAGGGTGGCTGCATTCGATTCATTGGTGGCGGTATAGGGTGATGCCCCATAATTGTTTGTACTCGTTACGGAGGCATTCCTGTAAATATAGTAGGTACCGGGTGTATTAAAAGGAGCACCTGAGGTGTTGGGAGTATAGGTTGAGCTTGTAGCGCCGGATATATTGGTTCTTGCTCCGCCAGGAGTTGTACTATAGGTCCACTGGTATGATGGGTTGCTCAGGCCTGCGGGTAATGTTCCAAACGCATCTCCGCTGATGGCCGATCCCGAGCTTCCGGGACATAATGATTGAGTCAGATTGATTGTCAGGTTATTGCCTAATACCAGTGTCAGATTCTGGAAGCTAACCTGCTCCCCTCCCCCACTTTCATAGAAATCATACACCAGTGTGCTGTTACCGGTAAGATTCATCAGAACATCATTGGTAACTGCATATGCTTTATCTGACCAGTAATTAAATACCAGGTTGCCATCCACTGCCAGCCTGTTGCCGTCATCTGCTCCCATATCCACGATGTACAGACCATGTTTGGTGGATGTCATCCGGTATCTCACAGAGAAAGAGACAGTTCTGACATCCGCGCGGTCTGTCCCATTCGAATTCACAGGCCCGAAGCAATAGGTGTCGTTTCCTCCTCCTCCGAACGTCTCGTTAAAGGTTTCGGTTTGCGTATAATACCCCAGGTAATTGGCAAAACTGCCGTTGTAAGCAATACCTGAATTGGTGCCATCATAGATATGACCAATCCAGGAGTCGCTTCCCACCGCAGCCTGATTGTCTTGCGTATTACTCCCACCTGAAACATTTACATCCACTGTGAAGGTGCTACCAGTCGTTGAAGAGCAATTCAATCGACGATTGATTAATACACGTACCTGGCCTGAAAGGGTTGCTGTCCAAGATAAATATACACCGTCAGCATCTGAACTGCATGTATTACCTGCATTTGATTGGGAGGAAGCCAGAACCGGTCCTGAAGGTATGCCTTCTTCAAAGACAGTCATCTGTACCGGATAACTTGAGCTAATTGATGAGCATGTATAAATCTGGTAAGTCAACCCTTTAATGACATTCATTACAAAATAGCGATGGACTTGAAAACTGTTTGAAACAGTTTGTTGATTTGAAGTCATATTTATACAGGGAGTGAAAGTACTGCCAAGTACCGTACCATCAGTATATGCACATTGCCCCCATACCCCCCCAATCCCTACTATCATCAGGAGCAAGACCGACATAAGTTTCAGAGCCAGATTAGTGGTATGAAGAAATTTTGTAATATTCTTGGATCTCTGTTCCATTGTCCAATTGTAACTTCGTTATCTCGTTACATCGTTACTTCATTTTCAGATTATCTCATTTCCAGATTGTCAATCTCTAAACTCTATATATATTTCTTTCATTTTCATTTCATTCCAATTACGACTGACCACTGACCATTACCTTAAGGGCAATTCACCGACTCACACCCGTTTTTATCTTTAACTCTTATTTTATGGGTGCCTGCCGGAAGCCCGGTCAGAGTGAATGTCGAATATGAACCCGAGAAAGCGGCAGTATAATTCCCCCCGTTATTAATTGAAAAAATGTATGGTGAATTATCCACCCCGCCGGTGATGTTCACCTGTATGCTCCCGTCGCTGCCGCCATAACAGGAGACATTGACGTAATTGGAGGTGGTAAAGGTGGGTAATGCATTGATCGTAACACTTACAGCTTGTGTACTGATACATCCATTAGCCACGATGGTCATGATTCCAGAATAGGGGCCACCGGCAGCCGCACCGGCAGTAATGGGAATTCCCGTAAGTGTTCCACCTCCGGACAGGAATGTAAAGGAAGTATAGGATTGATCTGCAAGGCCCGCAGCATTGGCTGTTGCATCCCAGTCGATACTGTACTGCGTGGGTAAATTTGTGGTTGCACTGTAGGCCATTGTTGTGGTCTGTGCACTGGTACTGTAGCATACAGCACTCATTGTTCCGGTTGTGGTAATTGTCGGCAGAGCGTAAATTGTCTGTGTCCCTCCGGCTGTGCAGCTCCCAGCTTTTGTTCCGGCGCTGACTGTATAGTCAGTCGTCGTTAAAGCACCGACTGTTAAAGTAACTTGATTAGCAGGTGTTGCTGATACATCCATGGTGATCCAGAAATAGTATGTATTCCCCGCAGTTAATGTCTGAGAGAAGGTGGCAAAGGAATGCGGACCCGTACCCAATGAGGTTGTCAGGTCACTGCCAACCTGTGCGGCACTTGCCAAATCATTACTGGAGTTGATCCATAACTGAAATTTCGTAATATCTGAAGATGAATAGGTTCCGCTGGTAGAAAAACTGAGTCCTGTCAGATTGGCATCACAACCCGTCTGAGCCAGTGTAAAGCTCTGGGTGGCAACTTTTGCAAAACCCGCGCACATGGAGGAGGCTAATAGTGTATTGTTCCCCATTGTTGTTGTCACGGTGGTCACCGTCACCCCCACGGAAGCCGCACTCGTACATTCACCAGTGGCTGTAGCTGTAGCTGTGACAACCTGCCCGGCTGTCAATGCAGTTAATCCTGTTTTCGTCCAGGCATTGCTTGTAACCGTTGTGGTCCCCACGGACCCTGCATCGACAAATACCTCGATTATAGATCCATTTGCTTCTGTGCTCGTACCACTGACCGAAGTGGATCCGGCACAAATAGGTGAGGTGACCACTGGCGCAGCTGACGCACTTTGCACCGTCACCGTAATGGAATTTGATGTCACAGTTGTCGGGGAAGCACATGGATCATTTGAAGTCATCACACAACTGACCACATCGTTATTGACAAGTGAGGTTGTTGTATAGGTTGTCCCACCTGTTCCAACATTGTTTCCGTTTAATTTCCACTGGTATGTAGGTGTTGAGCCACCATTAGTGGGGGTCGCTGTAAAAGTTACACTGTTTCCTGAACAGGTTGGATTGGAACCTGACGTAATCGCAATGCTAACTGAGGGAGTGACGGTGGAATACTGCCAGATTAATATCACTTGGCCGTCAGCTCCACTTGCCGATGTTCCGGAGTCTTCACCTCTTCCCCCACCGCCTCCTCCAGGTGGGTTACCTGCTTGAGGAGCGGGATTATTATCCGCAGCTGCACCGTTACCACCATTTCCAGTTCCAATGCCACCAGTGCCACCAGTAGAATTAGAATTCCCCCCATTCCCTCCATTGCCACCCGCAGCATTAGTGAAAGCAGACCCACCACCTCCACCACCTGCATCATTATTTTGGCCAGTTGAGCCATTCCCCCCAGCTCCACCAGTATATGCAGCTACTATTATTCCACCAACAGTTTGAGCAGTTCCCCCAGGTCCGCCATTATTGGAATTAGAATAAGATAATCCTCCATTAGCTGTAATTATGTTACTACTGTAAGTCACCCTTGAATAATTACCCGGGCTGCTCGTCGGTGTCCCTGCAGTGCCTCCAGCACCTACAGTAACGGTTAAATTGTTACCAGGTGTAAGTCCTGTAAGATTGCCTTTTGTAAAGGCACCACCACCACCACCACCTCTTCCGGATCCACTTGCGTTAGTCCCGCCCCCTCCAGCACCCCAGGCAAGAACAGTAACTCCAGTAGCACAAGATGGGATGGTTACCGAAGTATTGGTTTGCGCTGTTGTATAATTATAACTGGCATTATATACAATAATATAATCTGTTTTTGTTTCAGCATCTGATCCACAGGGACTTGTCGCTGTAAGAGTAACATCATAAATACCTGGTGTACTATATGTTATTGTGGGATTTTGGGCAGTACTTGTCGATGGTGTTCCTCCTTCAAAAGACCAGGACCATGAGGTGGGGCTAGGAGATGTTTCATCAGTAAAATTAACACCACTACCTGAGGATATCAGAGTAGGGTTAGCAGAAAATGCGGCAGTAATAGTACTAGCATATGTACCTCGAATCTGAAAATTATCAAGATCTGCATTTGTTCCTGCATCGGCCTGCCCCCACTCAATTCTGAATGTCAACGAATTAGCAATTCCAGATATACTGGAAAATGTTAAATTATAAGCATACCAGGTATTGGCATTACCTACAGTTATGGTTTGAGCACCTGTATAGGCTCCGCCATCAATTGAATAAGTTACTTCTGGAGGGTATGTTTCACCAGTGACATTTCTTTTCATCTGGAAATATACTTGAAAACCTGAAAGGCATGCTAGTTCAGTACCTGTCAAGGTAAAGTACCAGTACTCAGTATTATTTGCACCAATAAAATTTCTTAATGCGTTTCCTGCAGTGCTCACCGTTACAAACGGGCTACCTGAAGTAGCTGTTCCGGTCGTTGTAGTACAAATATCTGTATAAGTAAAGCTACCGGTTATATTGGTGGTTAGTGGTGTCTGAGTTAAGACATTCAATGCGCAGTTCGTACTGCTCTCATTAAAGGTCCAGTACATATTGTGTGTTTGTCCCCAACCTGGACTATTTATTCCGAAAGATATGGCTATAACAATCATCAATCGCAGGTGCTTCAAGGAGAAAAAATGAATTTTCACAGCCTTGAGGTAAATCAATTTATTGTTTCCGACCAGGGTGGCAAAAAACACTTTCCTCTCCGCCCGTCCAGGACAAGTTAAGTGGTTATTTTCTATTCTAGAGGAGGTGATGTGTTCCATATTGGGTGGTTTTAATGATATGTGGGTTAAAGATAATTGTTTTTAGTATTTGTTTCTATCCCCTCTCCTGCCTCTTCTCCTTTCGGCAGGACAGGCTCTCCTCAAGGTTTCGTTGCACCTCACCCCGCCCTTCGGGCACCCCTCTCCTCAAGGAGAGGGGAATTTGTCTTTCCCCCCTTCTCCCAAGGGAGAAGTGGTCAGGGGATGAGGGGAATTAACTATCACCCCCCTGATCTTATCCACTACCTTTTCCGTCTTCTCCATCACGTCTTCATTCATAAACCGCAGCACGGTTACACCCAGTCTTTCCAGTTCTGCATCACGGTTCTCGTCATGCTCTCGGATATCTTCATGTTCGTGTATCCCGCCGTCCACTTCTATGGCCAAACGAAGTTCATGGCAATAGAAATCAGCAATGTATAAATGCAACGGGTGCTGCCGCCTGAACTTCACTCCCATCAGCCGCCGGTCGCGCAATTCTTTCCACAATATCTTCTCGGCTTCCGTCATCACTTTGCGCAACTCTCCTGCCCGCCGTATCAGCTCCTCGTCCGCACCCAGGTGCAGCAGCCAGTCAACCGTATTTTCTTTATTAGGCAAAATTAGGATATTTTTTAATGGGTTTCTTTTTCCCACCTCACCCCCGCCCCTCCCGCCTTGAGTTGGGACAGGCTCCCCGTCTTTCGACGGGGCAGGCTCTCAAGGAGAGGCGAACACCACTTTCCCCTTCCCCCCACCCTCTTTCTCCTTTCTCCTTTCTCCTCTCATATTAAAAGGGCCGGGGACTAGGGGCAATACAATGTTCAATGTTCAATGTTATCCTTCGTTACGTCGCTACTTCGCTACATCGTTACTTCGTTTTATCTTCTTTGTCATTTGCCCGGCGCGAAGTTCATCCCGACGAATGTCGGGAGCCTCGCGTAATTAATGGTTATTCGTTGTTCAGCCCCCTCCGTAAGTTCCCGTCTTTCGACGGGACAGGCCCCTTCTTTCGAAGGGGCAGGCTCCCCACTCGGTGGAGGGTGCGCAGATGGGCAATTATGTTAATTGTCAATGTTCAATGTTTAATGTTCGATGTTTTCCTTCGTTACGTCGTTACATCGCTACATCGTTATATCTTTTTGTTATTGATTGTCAAACTGCTAAACTGTCAAATTGTTAAATTGTTAAATCCTTATCGGTTTTATGCCAAAGTATTCCAAATCAGCATCCATATCTGCCTTCCATGATCCCTGTTACCGAAAGATCTTCATCCAGATCGGGCCAGTGTAATCCGCTGCCTCCACAAATAATTTCGATATTTCCCCGTTGCTCATCAGTGGCATTTTTCAGTTTTCTATTGACAGAAACCGGAAATCGTACTTCTTTTCCATCGGAAAGCAACATACAGATCATACCCTTTTCATACCATGCCTTTACTGCTGTAAACAACAGTTCAGCAACTAAATACTTCATACCATTTCTGTTTTATTCGTTCGATATTTTCCATAATCAGTTTTTCAGCCAATCTGAGGTCACTCACTTTCATTCCCTGCGAAAACTCAAGTTCAACAGGTTCCATCCAATACTTCGCAAAACCACCTGCTTTTCTTACATGCACATGCATGGGCTCTGCGCCTTCATTGGCATAAAAGAAAAAAATAAAAACCAATTCTCTGAAAACTTCCGGCATACGGCTAGACTAAATATATTGGTCTCAAATTGATTGCTGAATTCTGACTGTCATTCGTGGTTATTTGCTCAGCCCTTAAGGCTTCGCGTGATTTATGGTCATTCGTTGTTCAGCCCCCTCCCCAGCCCTCCCCCACTCGGGGGAGGAAGGAGCGCGATGGAGCGATTATGTTAATGGTCAATGGTCAAATTGCTGTTCGATTGTTCGATTGTTATACTGCCTACCGCCAACTGCTCATCCCTCGTCATCGCTCCTTTCGCTGGAATTCCTCGGGACAAGCTGCTGATTGTCATTCGTAGCAGTGGTTCCTGATTCACCGGATTACTGCAGGATCGGGAAATATTGCTCTCCTGCTGCAATCAGGTAATTTCAATTTCATTCTTCACTTTAATCAGTTTCACATTTCTATCCTTGTCCTTTCCCTTCATCACAAAATCCTTGTCAATAAATTCTATCGTGCAATTGTCAGGGATCCTGTCAGCCAGCTTAGGTTGTTCAATGATCTTACGTATCAAATCGAAGATCAGCCCAATATTCCTATGCACCGTTTCCTTGTTTGTCATCTTAATACCCTTTTAAAAACCGTTGCCGGTAAAATTCCCATTTGTCCTTAATATCCTGTTCAGCTTAAATTGTAGCTGAGACCAGATCGGTTATTTCAATAGGCGTCTTTATCTTCTCGCCTCTCTTTGTCATCACATCCCGGTGGAAGAAGCCATCCTCCATGTCGTACCGCACAATAGCCATCCATTTGCCGTCAATAAGACTTTCATACTGTACGGCAAAGTTAGCCATCTTTCCATTTTCGATATCAATACGGACCCTCAATCGATTAATATTCTCTTTATCAAGTATTTTAAAAAATTCCTTTCTTTTCATCTTATCATAATCAACTGCTCACATCAGAACTCTAAATCCCGCTATTTGCCCCCGCGGGAATTCATCCCGACGAAAGTCGGGATCTCTCCCGATGAAAGTCGGAACACCTCGCGTAATTCATGGTTATTCGCTGTTCGTTTGTTCCATTGTTAATTGATGTTCACCATCCACCGTTTTCTTCCGCGTAGCGGATCCAGTCTTGTAGCTCATGGTGATTCCCTTGCCTATCCTTTCCCCGTAGGGGATCAACCGGGCATAATGTTCAACCCCTACGGGGTAGGTGGGTGTCTGCCGGTTTCCCTGTTACAATACTTGATGCCCTACGGGCAAAACTTCAAAGTTACACATTTACGAACAAAGGAATGTTGATTTTTGATTTCTGATTTCATTTCAGAAATCACAATTCTTTGTTCCTCTGTTCTAACATCCATTCTTCTATTATTATGCTGCTTCATGCAATGGAATCGGGTGAAACATGCTTTTTTTGCCGTTGTAAATTTAAGAGTTTATGTTCTTATTTCCTAAAAATGGTAAAAATACAGAGTTATTTTATGAAAGAGAGGAAAATGGGAACGAAGTGCGGGAGTTATTTTATGAAGGGCTAATAACAAACAGCGAATGACAAGTTGCAAAGTTAAGCTCTCTCAGAAAATTCATACTTTTGGACTAAAGTCCATTATTCGCCTGATTATCAGTTACCCCGGGCTTAAGCCCGGGGTAAGTCAACCGGTTAAGAAACAGGGCTTTAGCCCTAAATTAAGGGTCATTAATTCCTTTTCGGAGTGGACTTAGAACTCCTTGTTCCTTTTCCGGACTTCTAAATCAATGGTCATTCGTGGTGATTTGCCCGGCCTGAAGTTCATCCCGACGAATGTCGGGATCTATCCCGACGAAAGTCGGGATGCCTCGCGTGATTAATGGTTATTCGCTGTTCGTTTGTTCCATTGTTAATTGATGTTCACCATCCACCGTTTTCTTCCGCGTAGCGGATCCAGTCTTGTAGCTCATGGTGATTCCCTTGCCTATCCTTTCCCCGTAGGGGATCAACCGGGCATAATGTTCAACCCCTACGGGGTAGGTGGGTGTATGCCGGTTTCCCTTCCCCCTTGCCTCGGTAATCAGCTATGGAATTTAAAAAAAGGTCTTTTTAATTACGCCAAAACAATTCTATTTCTGACAGCTCTTTTCCAATCTCTTGAATTCCCCTGACAATCTTTTCCAGCTGCCGGGCAGAAGGCTTTTTATGACCACGTACGTACTGCGATAGAAGGGAAGGATTGATTCCGGTGCGGCTGGCAAGAAGCCGGGAATTCAGCACACGGTAATATTGAAAAAATTGCCGTAGATCCAATTCAAACCGGATGCTATCTGCCAGATCAGCCTGAGGTTTATCTTCAAAATATAAAGTAAGCGCTTCCATGCAATTATTTCTCAGGGCGTTTAGCGTCTTACCTGTACTGAATACAGGGTAGTCGGACGAATATGCTGAAAGCCCGGTATCCGTCTTTTCAACGATAAACCTTATTTCAGCGTGCTTTGATTTATTCATGGATCCGTCTTTTCATAATGCATGCATCTCTCAGTATTTATTTCGTAAGTCCTTTGCCCAGTTCCTGAGAACCATGATCCGGGAAAATAATGATTCCCCTTTTCACCGGATGGGCCATTTTCATATGCGATCCCTTTCTGCTTATGACGATCCATCCATCCGCTTTTAGTCTTCTCAGCAGTTCAGAGCATTTCATGCAAAGGTAAATAAAAATTAACCTTATAAACCAGAAAACTGAAAATGTTTTAGGCTATAAATGCCGGCAACGAATGCCAAATGATAGACTATTCTGTACTTCTCCGTTCCCGGTTCGCCGTCTGCGGTTCCTATCGGTTAATCCCGAAACAGCGTAAAATGTTACCCCTGACCCCTCGCCTTTCTCCTTCGCCTTTCACCTCTACTTCCACTTCGAATGTTCGTATGTTGGATATTCTTTTTGTATCTTTACCGCCCGTGAGATTCTAAGTGCAGGTGCATTACTAATGATCGCCCCATGATCCAGCGCTTCCTGATCCATTTTTCGAACCGCTTTGTGTCGCGCTACCTGGTGCTGGCCTCCGACATCCTCATTGTGATCATCTCCCTGGTGGTGGCCTACATCATCCGCTTCAACTTCGACCTGACCGACGTCGGCCTGTGGAAGCTCCCCACCTATCTTCCCATCGTGGTGGGCATCTCTGTCATCGCCTTCCTGGTCACCCGCTCCTACGTGGGCATCATCCGCCACACCAGCACCGACGACGTGATCCGCATCTTTAAGGCCGTGCTCATCACCGCCGTCGTCCTGGTGCTGCTCAACACGCTGATCCTGCTCTACCACTGGCCCCTCAGCCGTGTGCTGCCCCTCAGTATCATCATCATCCACAGCCTCATTACCCTCTTCCTGATGATCTTCACACGGCTGTTCGCCAAGCTGATATGGGTCAACCTGCGCAAAGGCCGCAGCAAGCCTACCGGCGTGCTCATCTATGGCGCCGGCCAGGCCGGGATCCTTACGAAAAATGCACTGATCAACGACCTCGACAACGACTACAACGTGGTGTGCTTCGTCGACGAAAATCCCGGGAAGATCGGCAAAAGCATGGAAGGCATACCGGTACACGGGCCGGAGGTGCTCAACAGCGACTATATCTCCCAGAAAAAGATCAGCCAGGTGATCATCGCCATCCAGAACATCAGCACCTCAAAAAAACGGCAGATCGCCGACACCTGCCTTTCGTTCAATGTCACCGTTAAATATATTCCGCCCGTGGAGTCGTGGATCAACGGGGAACTCCAGGCCCGTCAGATCCAGAACATCCGCATCGAGGACCTGCTGCAGCGCGAGCCCATCGTGCTCGACAACAGCAGGGTGATGAGCGAGAATCAGGGGAGGGTGGTCATGGTCACGGGCGCGGCGGGAAGCATCGGCAGCGAGATCGTCAGGCAGCTCCTGCGCCTGCCGGTGGGACACATCATCCTGCTCGACCAGGCCGAAACGCCCCTTCACGAGCTGGCGCTCGAGTTCAGGCAGACGTTCCCCGCATTCGACCGTATTGCCACCGTGCTGATGGCCGACGTGAGCGATGCGCACCGCATGGAATGGGTATTTGAGAAGCATCGCCCGAACCTTGTGTACCATGCTGCGGCCTACAAGCATGTACCGATGATGGAGGAAAATCCTGCCGAGGCAGTGAGGGTGAACGTGTTCGGCACAAAGCTGATCGCTGACCTGGCCAGCCGGCATGGAGCCGACCGCTTCATCATGGTCTCCACCGATAAGGCAGTGCACGCCTCCAGCGTGATGGGAGCCACCAAACGCATCGCCGAGATCTACACCCAGAGCCTCAACGCACACCCGGAGAACCATACCCGCTTCATCACCACCCGTTTTGGCAATGTGCTGGGCTCCAGCGGTTCGGTGATCCCGCTCTTCAGGAAACAGATCCAGGAAGGCGGACCGGTGACGGTCACCCATCCGGACGTGGTGCGCTATTTCATGACCATCCCCGAGGCGTGCGAGCTGGTGCTCGAGGCCGGGACCATGGGCAACGGCGGAGAGATCTACATGTTCGACATGGGCCAGCCGGTGCGCATCGTCGACCTGGCCCGCAACATGATCCGCCTCGCCGGCCTGCAGCCCGAACAGGACATTGCCATCGTGTTCAGCGGTATGCGACCCGGAGAGAAACTCTTTGAGGAACTGCTGAACGCCAACGAAAATACCATCCCCACACACCATCCCAGGATCCTGATCGCCCGGGTGAACCCGGAAAACTATACCACGGTGACGCGCGGGCTGGAGATGCTGGACGACGCCCGGAAGAACGGAGATGACGTGGAAATGGTACGAAGGATCAAGGAAATGGTGCCCGATTTTATCAGTAACAATTCGATCTACGAAGCGCTCGACAAACCATGAAACCAAACGTAAAAGCCCCTCCCCCGAAAAAGGCCCCGCTGAGGACACAGACCTATAATCCTGCCACAGGACTGATCCTGCTCGCCTACATCCTGATACCTACCTACACTCCCAACCTGCAGGCGTTCGACACCAACGCACCGAAATTCGCCGCCATGGCACTGGTGAACCTGGCAGCGTTCATCGTACTGCTGACACAAAAAAAGATCCTCCGGCAGCCGGGTGCGCTGACCTTCTTTTTCAGGACCGGCATCGGATGGGTCTACACTGGGTTCCTGGCCATGACCCTGCTGTCGTTCCTCAGCGCGATCAACCTCAACGAAGCGTTGCTGCAGTTCGTCAAAGTGTTCACGGTCTTCTCGGCCGTTTACATCCTGGCGGTGATCATCCTGCAGGATATGCGCTACCTGAAGTGGGTGGTGATCGTCTTCACGGCGATGCTGATCCTGGATTCCCTCTCGGTCTTTTATTATATAGGCCAGTTTGTTAACGGAAAGATCACCTCCATCACAGACATCAAGACCATTTACAGCAACAAGAACATCCTGGCATCGGCAGTTTTTGTGAAGCTGCCCTTTGCCCTGTGGCTGATGCTGTTCGGACATGCCTGGCTGAAGCGGCTGGGATGGTTCGGATTTGCGGCAGGAGTCACGGCTGTGTTCTTCATGGCCACCCGTGCCTTCTACCTGGGCCTGATCATCCTATCCGTCCTGGTACTGGCTTACCAGGTGATCCTGTACTTCCGCACAAAACAAAAAACCCACGTTCTGCAGGCAGGCTCCTATGCGGCGGCTCTGCTGGTCGCGTACCTGGCATTCACCGGCACCCACGAATTATTGTATCCCAAGGCCAGATCCTCCGGACGGCTGACGCAGGGTGTCGGGGCGCAGCTGGCTACCATCAGCACATCCGATGCATCCATCCTCGCCCGTCTTGAGGCCTGGAACTGGTCGTGGAAAATGATCAAAGAAAATCCACTGCTGGGGGTGGGCACGGGTAACTGGAAGATCGCCGAGCTCAGGTATGAGAACAGGACCGATGGCGATTTCGTGTACACGTATAAGAACCATAACGATTTCATCGAGATCACAGCCGAGACGGGCATCATCGGCGGGCTGCTGTACGTGGGAATCTTCGCATGGATCGCCTGGGCATTCCTGCGACGGTTCTTTTCACGAAAGCTCGTTGAGGAGGACGATCAGTACCGGTACCTGTTCCTGGCCGCTGCAGGCATTGCCTTTTACAGCGTGGATGCGTTTTTCAACTTCCCGGCCGACCGACCCGAGATCCTCGCGCTCTTCGCTTTCTTTGCAGCCACAGGCATTGTCATGATCCACCGGATGAAGAAAAAATTGGCTGTGGAAGCAACCGCCGGACTACCGGTCCAAAGCAAAAGCCAACTGATGTGGATCCCGCTGGCCCTGGTCGTTCTGGCACAGGCCTTTTCGTTTTATATTCTTTATTTGAATTTCAAATCATCCATAGCACAACGCATTGTTTACCAGGAAGTCATGACGGGAAAACTCAAGAGCTCCTCCAGTGTGATCATACCTCGTTTTCCCTGGATGCCTTCCCTGAACAGCTTTGCGGAACCCATCAAGGTCTCGAAGGCCAGGTTTCTTCTCAACGAAAATAAGAACCAGGAGGCGGTGGATCTTCTCAGGACTGAGGATGCCAATCCTTATGACGGACGCCGTGAGTATTTCATGGCCATGGCATTCATGAACATGAAGCAGCCTGACAGCGCCCTGCATTATGCGGAGAGGATGTACTCGCTCAAGCCCGGTTATCTTCAGAACATCCTGCTGATCTCCCAGCTTCTTGAGCAGAAGAAGGAATATGAAAAACCGGCTTCGTATCTGGAGGCTTACCTGCAGCATGATAAGATGAACAGCCAGGCGTGGCTGCAGATCACCCATGTCTATGACATGATGGGAAAGACCGACAGGGCGTGGGAGCTGATCCAGGAGGCCAAAACCTATCTGCCCGGTGACACCATGGTGGAGAAACAGCGAAAGGTACTCTACACAAGGAAGTTCGTCACGCCCCACAACACCCTCTACAGCAAGGCCGTGGATCATTTCAACAGCAAGGAATACCGGGATGCCCTGACATTGTTTGATGAGTTCCTGACGTACGCACCGGAATATGTCACTGCCCTTGAGCTGCGTGCCTACAGCCTTTACTTCCTGAAGGACCACCGCAGATGCATTGAGGCGATCAACGCGTCCCTGGGGCAGAGTGAAAACATTGCCCTGGTCAACCTGCGGGGAGTATGCCATTATGAGCTGCAGGATCTGGCGTCGGCCTGCAAGGATTTTGAGGCAGCGATGAAGCAAGGGAATGCAGACGGGAAAAAGAACTACGAGAGTTTTTGCCAAACGAAGGCGCAGTGATACTGTAAACTTTCCTGTACGCGGTTGTACCTCTGCTCGTCAATGTCGGGACCATTGTCCTGATCTTACAGGGGATGATAAATCCGGGTATTTTTCCGGCCATTGCAGCGGCTCTTGCATTGATGTATCTGGTGGTGGGAGAGATAGTATTGACCGAGGGCTAAGTCTGGATCTTACAATTTGAACTAAACCTTAAATCATTTTCAGAATCTTCATTGTATGATCTGCCATAAACAGGGGAATGTTGATCAGGCCCTTATCTGTTCTGAAATTTTTTAAAGAATAACGGATACTTATTCCAGGATTAAAAGACTTACGGTAATACGCCATGCTCTGACTTTTGACATTTTCATCCGATTTGACCTCAACCGGCAGAATGATATTTTCATGCTGTATTAAAAAATCAATCTCTGCTTTATTTCCAGAGCGCCAATAGCGCGGAGCCCCTTCAATCAAAGGAATCAGGCTTTGCAGGATAAAGTTTTCCGTCATTGCCCCTTTAAACTCGGTGAAAAGACGGTTTCCTTCCGAAATGGCAATAGGATCAAGCAACGACAATCGTCTTAGCAGCCCCACATCGGATAAATATAGTTTGAATGCTGACAGGTCATCGGTGGCCATCAATGGCAGTGAAGGTTTTGCAGAACAATAGACCCGGGTAACGAGTCCTGCATTGACAAGCCACAATAAAGCATCTTCATATTCCCGTGCTCTTGCGCCGGTTTTCACAGTTTGGTAAAGGAATTTTTTATTTTCCCTTGACAGTTGGGAAGGTAACGAAGACCAGATATAGTTGATTTTAGGGACGTTCTTATTGTCAGTATGTTTTGAAAAATCAAGTGCATAAGCGTTCAGAATGCTTTGTAAGATATTTTGTACGTAATTCAAATCCAAGTCCTCGGTCATTGCTGCAACAGCTTCCGGCATGCCTCCTGAGATAAAGTACATTTTTAATTTATCCTTTAGCGGATTAAAAAAAATATCAGGAATGGGTTCAATTTTACTAATGCTTTCCAGGTAATTGTGAAGGTTATTATCTGCTTCAGCCAGGAATTCAGTGAACGTAACCGGGTAGATACGTATGAAATCGACTTTTCCCACCGGAAAGGAAGCTCCCCGGCTCATGGCCACCCCAAGCAGGGAACCTGCACAGGCAATAGCATATTCCGGAACATCTTCGCAAAAATATTTCAGGGAATTCAGGGCATCATTACACTCCTGGATCTCATCAAGGATAACCAGTGTAGTCCGTGGAACGATTGCCCTTCCATAAAATAATGAAAGATTTTCAAGAATGCGTCTGGGATCTTTTGTGGTCTCAAAAAACTGTTTCAGACCAGCTTGTTGCTCGAAATTGAAATAGGCAACTCTTTCGAAATGTTCATTGCCCAACCGTTTTAGGAGCCACGTCTTGCCCACCTGTCTGGCGCCCTGCAAAATCAATGGCTTACGCCGTGGACTATTTTTCCACTTCACCAGTTCCTGTAGAGCATTTCTTTTGATATCCATTAAATCACATCTTTAATACTGATTTTGTGAAAAAAATCACATTTTTTATATTTATTACTGGCAAAATTAATAAATATAGTGAACCAGAATACAATAAATTTAAACACGCACTCTTCCTCGATTACAATACAGGGTCCTGAGGAATTCCTTTTTCACAGTTACGTTTCCTTCATTTCCATTTATTTGACACTGCTGTGAATGCATCCCTTACCCGGCAAACATCTTCATCTGTCAGGATGGAGCTCGACGGAAGGCACAAGCCCTTTGCAAACAATGCTTCAGATGTACCATTTCCGTAAAAAGGAGCCTCTGCGTACAGCGGCTGCAGGTGCATGGGTTTCCACAGCGGGCGTGTCTCGATATTTTCCTGCTCCAGAGCCAGCCGCAGTTCCTCGCGGGTGAATCCGGCCTGCTCAGGATCGATCTGCAGGCAGGTGAGCCAGTGATTGGAGCGGAAATCCGTGGACGGCTCTTCCAGGAAAGTGATGCCCGGCAGGTCTGACAGCTCCTTCCTGTACATCCTGTTGATCTCTCTCCGCCGCTCCACATGGTTGTCCAGCACCTTCATCTGCCCGCGTCCGATGCCCGCGCAGATATTGCTCAAGCGGTAGTTATACCCGATCTCGGAATGCTGGTAATGCGGCGCTTTGTCGCGTGCCTGGGTGGCGTAGAATAGAGCTTTTTCGGCCGTTTCCATGTCGGGGCACACCAATGCGCCCCCGCCTGAAGTGGTGATCACCTTGTTCCCGTTGAACGAAAGGCAGGCAAACCTTCCAAACGTGCCGCATTTCCTGCCTCTGTACGAAGAGCCCAGGGCCTCGGCGGCATCTTCCAGGACAGGAATGCCGTATTGATCTGCGATTTGCATGATGGCGTCCACTCGGGCGGGCATACCGTAAAGATGCACCGGGATGATGGCTTTTGGTCTTTTACCGGTGATCCGTATCCGGTCCTCAATGGCCTGCTGAAGGAGATCAGGATCCATGTTCCATGTATCCCGTTCACTATCCACAAAGACCGGCTGCGCGCCGAGATATCGTATGGGATTGGCGGTTGCTACGAATGTGAACGACTGGCAGATCACCTCATCCCCTTGCCCGACGTCCAGCAGGATCAGCGCCAGGTGGATGGCGGCCGTGCCGGAAGCCAAGGCGACCACGGGCCTATTTTCTCCCAGGTAATCCGACAGGGCCTGTTCAAAGGCGGTCACATGGGGTCCCAGGGGAGCCACCCAGTTGGTGTCGAAGGCTTCCCGGATGTAATTCTGTTCCTCGCCGCCCATGTGGGCCAGGGAGAGAAAGATTCTCGGTCGGTTCATTGTTCCGGATCGTTAAGGTCATGGTTCGTTCGGTCTCAGTAAAATCTCCGCACAATACGCTGTGGGTTGCCCACGATCAGCACGTTATCCGGCACATCTTTGCGGATCAGCGTCCCGGCACCCACAAACACATTTTTCCCGATGGTAACACCCTGAATCACCGTGGTACCTGCTCCGATCCAGGTACATTCTCCAATGGTCACATCCCCGCACAGGGTTACGCCCGGTGCCACATGGACAAAATCACCTATAGTACCATCATGGTCAACCAGGGCGCCTGTATTGATGATCGTATGCTTTCCGATGAGGGTCCCGGTCTGCACCACTGCCCGGGCCATGATCACACATCCTTCAGCGACAGCGATATGGGACGAGAGGATGGCAGTGGGGTGAATGGCGGTAAAATAGCGATAGGTGTTCTTTTCCACGATCTTTTTCCGCGTCGCGTTATCACCCACGGCGATGATCATTTCAGCCCCGGCGTCAGTCAACTCATCCGGACGGATGACCCTGTATCCCATAAATTCAGCAAGCGCTTCATTATCATCCAGGAAGCCTGCAACGGCGATCTTCTTCTCTTCGAGGAGATCAAGGATTACCTTTCCGTGCCCGCTGGCACCATAGATCCATATCATAGGGAATGAATTAATGATTTCCTTTAAATTTTTCCATTGTCAGGTGCCCCGGCTGGCTGATCCCTTCTCTGCTGCAGACCCCGGTCACCGACATGAGCCAGATTTTCACATCCAGGGCAAACGACAGATGGTCCACGTACCACACGTCGTAGCGGAATTTCTGTTCCCAGCTGATGGCGTTGCGTCCGTTGACCTGTGCCCATCCGGTGATGCCGGGACGCACCTCGTGGCGCCGTGCCTGTTCCTCGCTGTACAGCGGAAGATACTCCACCAGCAGCGGCCGTGGTCCCACCAGGCTCATATCTCCTTTGATCACGTTCAGCAGCTGCGGGATCTCATCCAGTGATGTTTTTCGGATGAATTTTCCCATAGTGGTCAGCCTTTCGGCATCGGGAAGCAGGTTGCCTTCTTCGTCCTGCCGCTGGTTCATCGTTCTGAATTTGATCACTGTAAAGATCCGTCCGTTCCTTCCGGGGCGGGGCTGGAGGAAGAAGGGGGAGCCCCGGTAATAAAAGGATAGGACGATGGATACAAACAGGAACAATGGAGAACAGATCAGGAATAAGATCAATGAGATGATCAGATCCATCAGCCGTTTCATCCAGGTACGATACATCATAAATACATGAAATTTAAAAGTAATACTTTTAATATTCATGAAAAATCACAGGTATGAGTCCCAAGGCAAGCCCTGTACCCAAATTCAGGCGCAAGCACCGGGGAATTTACCCTTTTACCCCTCCCCCGTCCCCTCCCCTGCTAGCAGGGGAGGGGTGCAGGGGTGGGGTACATTAAAAGTTAAAACACAAGAATACAAAAAAAACATACGTCACTATGTTATTTTTTCCAGTGACTGGTACATGTGTAAAATCTCCTCCCAGACCATTTTCTGTTCGTAGCGGGAAGCGATCAGGGGGCGGCAGCTGGTGGCCATGCTCGTAACGGTATCCTGATGCTCCGCGAAGTACTTCATGGCTTCAAGCAGGGCATGCTGGTCCTTCGGGGGGATGATGATCCCGTTTTGTCCCTGGATGATGATCTCATTGGAGCCGCTGATATCCGTGACGATCGAGGGCAGTCCCATGGCCCCGGCCTGCATCACCACGTTAGGGAATCCTTCGCGGTAGCTTGGAAAGACGAAGGCATCGGATGCGGCCAGGTAAGGGCGAACATCTTCCTGGAAGCCGGTGAAGGTGATCGCCGGGTGATGATGAAGCATTTCCAGGGCTGTTTCGCTGATGGGATCCAGTTCCTGTTCCAGGGGGCCTACCAGCAGCAGGTGCACACCGGTGCATGTCTTATGCAGTTGTGCAAAGGCATGGATCAGCTCGTTGATCCCTTTGTCCCTGGTCATCCTGCCCACGTAGCAAAAGGTGAAAACCTTCTTTCGCAAGGCCGATGCCTTTCTTTCCACTTCGGATGACCGCTGGAAATAACCCAGGTCGATGCCGTTGATATTTCCGTGGAGGATCACCGTGAGGGGCTTACGGGTGATCTTTTCCTGCAGCAGGGTTCTTTTCACTCCCTCCCCTTCGGGGATCACGCGGGTGGCCAGGCGGCAGGTCAGTTTTTCCACTGCGATCAGCAGTTGGCGGAACGAGCCTGTGGCCGTCTCAAAGCGCAGGCCCGTCACCGTATAGATGCGATGGGGGACGCGGCAGAGCCAGGCTGCGAGCATGCCCAGCAGACTCCCTTTCGGGGTGCTGGCATGGACGATGAACGGCTTTTCGCGGGAGATGGTTCGGATCATGGCCCACAGGGAGGCAAGATCTGCCAGCAGGCTGATTTCGCGTTTCATGTTCACCTCCACAGTCCGGATCCCTTCGCGTTCGCTCACCTTTTTCAGTACCTCCTCCCCCGAAGCCAGGCCGACTACTTCGTAGTACTGGTTCAGGAAAGCCAGTTGTCCCTTGAGCAGCACGTCAAGGCTGACGGAGGCGGTGGTGATGCGGAGGAGTTTCTTTGTCATCAGTGAAGCAGTTCGTCTGAAAGCATCCAATTTAATATTGGTAATATGATTTATAAATAGAAAATCAGCATTAGCAATGATAATTTTTTGATAAAATTGTACTTTAATTATACTTGAATAGTAAAAATGTCATTTCAAATTACACGTTAACTTGAGTCGCCTGTAATCTCTTGCCAGAGTGCAATATACTGATCAACCATTTTTTCAATGCTATATTCCGATGCTTTTACCATACATGCATCGGCCACCTTGCGGTAATGCTCATCATCAGAAAGAAGATGGAGGATCTCGTTAGCCAGGGCTTCTGGATTTCCTACGGGGAAAAGGACACCAGTACCTTTAATTAATTCAGATATAGCAGGTACATCAGATGCAACCACAGGCCGACCCGATGCCATACCTTCAAGGCTGGCAAGAGAGAAGCCTTCATGTTTAGTGGAAACGACTACAATATCAGCTGTCTTTAATATACTGGGAACATCCAATCGAACACCTGTGAATACAATTCTATTCAGAAGTCTAATTTCCTTTGCCAATTTTTTACATTGTTGTAACAGGTCACCATCGCCGACCAATAGTAATTTTACGTTCTCAGGTAAATGAAGGAGTGATTTTATTATGGTCAACTGGTCTTTGGGTTCATAAAACCGAGAAACCATGATAACAATCTTTACATTTTCTTCCTTAAAAAAAACAGATCTGGGATATGGTTCAGCTTCCCTTATTTTCCTGAGATCAATTCCATTGGGTATAAGTTTAATTTTATCAGTATCTATTCCCAGATAGTTTCGCAAGGACTTATCCACATCAGCTGAAATAGAAATGACTGTATTGTATCGCTTATAAATAAATCTGTCAATGATTTTGAATAATGGATTCAACCTTCGTCTGTTAGTCGTGCCATGTTCGGTGAAACATAATCTCGTATGTGAAAAACCTAAAAGCTTCGCCATTGCCACCCAGTAAAGTGCGGGAAAAAGGTGCACGTGAACCACATCGAATTTTTTCAGGAAGGGAACGATCTTAAATACCAACAATGGATTGTAGACGGATTTATTACCGAGGATGTAGATTGGGCAGCAGGCTGTTTTTCTTAATTCCTCATAAAATGCTGGGACTCGATTATTGAGCAGGAGGAGATGTACATCAATTCCTTTTTCCTTGTAGAGGGGTAGGGTATCGAGGATAAGTTTCTCCGCTCCACCTGCAGAAAGGTTGTTGATGATGTGGAGTACCCTTATAGGAAAGGATAATGATTCAGATTCAATACTACCCGACATGAGATCAACTAGATTAAGGGCACATATATTTATTCTAGTGTTTAATTTTTCATTTTAAACCTAAAAATTCTGATACTTTTCTTTAGCTTTATTAGGGAATTATAACCCAGTATCCAAATATATAACTTACTCACCCATATCAGTAGAAACAATAAAATTAACTTAAATATATTTTGACAATTTCTGAGAAAAGTAGATTTAAATAAATTGTTCCGTGCTTTTGAAATTGCTAATCTTCCTGCTTTTAAACACCTACAAATAGTCATTTTAAATGCTAATGAAATATAATAGCTCGCTATATCACCTTTTGAAAGAAGTTTTATTTCTGTTTCTGAGATATTTTCAATAAAATGGTAATACAGACTGTCTCTTTCTACAAGTGCAATATTCTGTAATTTATTTGAATCCTGTTTATCGTGTAACCGTGATTGTATCAATACCTCCGAAATATGAATAAATTTAAATTTCTCTGAAATCTTAAACCAGAGATCATAATCCTGGGTTGTCTTTAATGCTGGATCAAAATCGCCGCATAGTTCAAAGCAAACCTTTGGAACTAACAAGGTACAACCACTAATTATACTCTCTCTTATAAATGCAGGTCTGAAGCATTCAGGAGGATAATGGTGAAATTTATATTGTGAGATAATATTTGAATCTTTATCAATGAATTCAATATCAGCATATAAAACCACTATTTTATTACTAAGGTTTAATAAAAAATCAACTTGACAGCTTACTTTATTTGGCAAATACTTATCATCGTGACTCAACCAGGAAAAGTACTCCCCTTTCATTTCCTTAATACCTAGGTTTAGCGCTGTGGCGACACCCCCGTTCTCTTTTTCGAAATACCTGATCTTATCACCATATCGTAACGCTATATTTCTCGTTGCCCCATCGTCGTTTGAACCATCATTGATGACTAGGACTTCAATATTGGAATACGTTTGTGCCAATGCTGAGTATATCGCTTCATCAAGAAAGTTTGAACCGTTATATACCGGTATAACTATACTGACCAAAGGCAGGTTACTCATGATTTTTCCAAATCCTTTGTTTAACGAAATCTGTATAACTCAATATGATTTTCAGTACTTTATCTGAAACGTTTGGAGCAAAATAATCACTGACCAGTTGAACCGACCTTTCTTCTCCAGTTTTCATGCTATAGGCTACAGGAATAGATTCCAAAACCCGGTGTACATTCAAACCTGCCATGATAACTGCCCCTTCTTCCATCCCTTCCGGCCTTTCATGGACATCCCTGATATTGATAGCCGGAAAATTTAAGATCGAGCTTTCCTCGGTTATTGTTCCGCTGTCTGAAATCACACAATATGCGTGGGTTTGCAATTGAATATAATCTGGGTAGCCTAAAGGTTTTAGGAACTGAATAAGAGGATAGCTGTCAATTTTCAATGCATCAAATCTTTTCCTGGTTCTCGGATGAGTGGAAAATATAACCGGGAAATTGTATTGATCACATAACTTATACAAGATATTTAAAATTAATCTGAGCCGGTGTTCATCATCCACATTCTCTTCCCTGTGTGAGCTAACTACAAAGAATCTCCTGTTCTCCAGGTTTAATCTCTCCAATATCTTAGATTTAGTAATTTCATCATGATAAAAAGAAAGCACCTCGAACAGGGGACTACCAGTTTTAATTACCTGTTCGGCGGGGAATCCCTCCTTCAAAAGATACTCACGGGCGATTGCACTGTACGGCATGTTGATATCCGAAGTGTGGTCCACAATTTTTCTGTTGATCTCTTCCGGAACCCTTTGATCGTAGCACCTGTTCCCTGCTTCCATGTGAAAGATTGGAATCTTCCTCCGTTTGGCAGGAATGACGGCAAGGCTGCTATTGGTATCTCCCAGGACCAGCAATGCATCGGGCTTTACTCTATCAAGCACTTCATCGGTCTTAATGATCACATTTCCAATGGTTACTGCTGCCGTCGCCCCAGCAGCATCTAAAAAATAATCCGGCTGCCGGATTTTCAGCTCATCAAAGAATATTTTATTCAACTCATAATCATAATTTTGTCCAGTGTGAACTAAAATGTGCTCTGTAAACTGATCCAGCTTAGAAATGATTCTTGATAACCGGATAATTTCCGGTCTTGTTCCTACTATAGTAATAACTTTCATATGTTTTGATTCAGATTTAAATTTTTCAGCAGAAATGGGTTAGTTCTCTACGATAATTTTTCTTTTACATAAGGCAAGTCAAGCAATATGATCTTCAACTCCTCTTTGCTCAGTCTGTAGGTGTTATGTGAGTTGTATTCTTCTACCAACTCAATTTTTTCATTTCCTGTCTCAAAATACTGGGCATAGTTCAGATCCCTGCTGTCGGCTGGTATTTTATAATAATTTCCCATATCAATCGCTCTTACCGCTTCCTCTTTTGATAAAAGCGCCTCATACAATTTCTCCCCATGCCTGGTACCAATAATTTTCACTTTTGTCTTTGAATTAAAGATTTCCATCAGCACTTCTGCCAGGTCTTCGATTGTGGTCGCAGGAGATTTCTGGACAAATATATCGCCTTGTTCGCCATTGGAGAAAGCAAACAGAACCAGGTTAATGGCATTTTCAAGTGACATCATAAAACGCGTCATCCTTGGATTGGTAATAGTAATTGGTTTTTTCTGAATTATCTGATCAATAAACAAAGGAATCACAGAACCTCTTGAAGCCATCACATTTCCATATCTTGTTCCGCATAATATGGTCGTCCCGGGTGATAGATTACGCGATTTTGCTATCATTACTTTTTCCATCATAGCTTTTGACATTCCCATGGCATTGATCGGATAAACCGCTTTATCTGTGCTTAGAACAATAACTCTTTTGATTTTATTTTGAATGGCCACATCAATAGTGTTAGCAGTTCCGAAAACATTTGTTTTCACAGCTTCAAGCGGATAAAATTCACAGGAAGGTACCTGCTTGAGTGCGGCAGCAGAAAACACATAATCAGCGCCACGCATGGCTGATTGCAATGACTCAATGTCTCTCACATCTCCGATATAAAACTTTATTCTATCATTCTGATATTTATGACGCATTTCATCCTGTTTCTTTTCATCCCTGCTGAAAATTCTAATCTCTTTAATATCGGTAATTAGAAACTGATCCAGCGCAGCATTACCAAACGATCCGGTGCCACCGGTAATCAAAAGTGTTTTTCCTGTAAACATATAACCTCCTGTACTTTAGTATGAGCGTCTATATCCGAATTGTCGGAAATTATTGTACATATTTGTTACAAGATTCTCCCATGAGGGCGGAATGTAGCCGGTTTTATCCCTAAACCTATGAGAAAGAAGCGACTTATTATCTGTATACTCATCGAAAGGGATGATCTCGATCTTCTTTTTGTAAATTCTCGAAACAAGCTTTAGCAATTCGTACTTCGAAATCGGATCGGATGAAACATGGTACAATCCTGATAGCGTTTCATCAGGAAGAATATATTCTGCAATGATTCTTGAAATTTCAATTGTTGGAAATCCTGTGTAAATGGCTTTCGTAAAGCCTTTCACGCTTTCTGTTTGAGTTAAAAACCATTCAATGAGGCTGAGCTTTGAACTCAATTCATGCCCGATAATGGATGTCCGGATTGTTAAAGTATGATCGTATTTGACTTCTCCCAAATATTTCGAAATGCCATATAAATCTGCAGCCGATAGTTTATCGTCCTCCGCATATTGGCCCTTCGATCCGCTAAACACACAATCGGTACTTGGGTGTATCAACCTGCATTCAGCATCTTTACATATTGAAGCAAGCTGATGCGGGAAAAGAGCGTTTAATGGTATTATCGTTAGCGGATCATTGGATAATGGTAATTGCTTTATAATACCAATACAATTGATGACCACCAGAGGACGAAAACGTTCAATTACTTCTTTGACTGTATCTATATTCAATGCATCAACAGATTCGATAACTCGTTTCAGCATATTGACCGGAAAATAATCACGGACTTCAGATAAACTCCTCACTGTTCCTCCTACATCAAATTTCCGATTGATTAAAAAATCAAAAAAAAGAGTGTGTCCCAGCATACCTGAGGCGCCGAGGATGAGTATTTTCTTATTCATTGGATAACATTAAAGAATTCTTATAATATTTTTCAATCAGTTATTCCGATTTAAAATGGAATCAACATGAATCCATTACAAATTTCTTCAATAACCCTGAATTCTTCAGCACAGTCTTCCAGATGTGGCAGCGCTGGATGGATAGTCTAAATGTAATTATCATTTTTTCAATACATGGAGAAATGAAATAGTTCTTGAAACGACAATTTCCTTGAGATAAAAATAGGGAGAAAAACGAAGTAACTCACTAACAGTAATCACAATGACTACCCCTGACATGAATTGTACCATGAGTTTTACGAAATTACTCCAGGGAAGCCATATGCCAACCGCATACACGATGATTCCCGTGAAGATGGCCAGCATAAAAGAAGGTAATATGTTGATCAGTTGCTCACGCATGGGATAGTGAACCAACCTCCCTGACCAGTAACTATTGAGAAAATAAGATAAAAGGTTGAATACCATAATACTAACAATCATCCACTTAACACCCCATATCACCCCTATGACTATGATAGGTATTGCAAAAAGCTTCTTGATAATCTCGAGTCTGAGGAACAGTTCAGAGCGACCCTGAACCTCTAGCATGAGCATGTTAAGTGCATGAAGGGGAAACATCATACCAGGAAAGCAAAGCATCTGTACATAAATGATTGAAGGCCGCCAGGCTTCTCCTACCAGTGTGATCACCAACGGACCAGCGGCCGCAGCAACCCAAGCAAGCAGAACAAAACTTATAAAGGTGGTGCTGATAATCATTCGTTTAAATGCACCTTTGAGGGTTTCAATGTCATTTCGCATCTGGGATAAAACAGGATATGTAACTCGTTCTAAAACCACTGTGATCTGCCTGGAAGGCTGCTCAGAAAACATCTGCGCCCTAGTATAATAACCCAATTCACTCGTAGTGAAATACTTACCAATAATTAAGTAATAAATATTATTATAAATCGTGTCAATCAATCCACTGATGAGCAATCTGCTACCAAAGGCAAAAAGCTCCCTGAAGGAGGTCAAACTAAACACCCAAGAAGGGCGCCACCTATTCCAAAACCATAGTAGAAGGGATAAGAAAAGAGCTCCTGTCAGGGATCGTACCACTAGGCTCCACACTCCAAAACCTGTGTATGCCATCACAATACCAATGATACCAGAAAGCATAGTGGAGAGTACTGATATTTTAGCCTGCAATTTGAAGTCAATCCGCCTGGTCAAAGCAACAGTCTGAATGATCGTGAAAGACCGAATAAGGACAATCAAGCCCAGCCATCGAATGATGGGTTTAAGGAGTGGCTCCTTAAAAAATGAACCGATTGCCCCGGCAGAAACAAATAGAATTGCATAGAACAGGAGTCCCATCCCTAGGTTGTAATAAAATACAGTTGAGTAATCTGAATCGGTACAATTTGATTTACGGATCAATGCTCTGCTGAATCCGCTATCGATGAAGGTGCCCGAAAGAGCCGTAAAAATCGTCGTCATCCCGACAAGCCCAAATTCGTGCGGGGGTATCACACGCGCCAGGATAATGCCTACCAGGAACTGCACTCCCACATTGGCAACACTGTCAACAGCGCTCCATGTAACTCCGCTTATCGTTTTTTGCCGAAGATCCAACTCTGATCAATAAGATTGACAATAACTTTGAATGTGACTAGAGATATCTATCCTGGTAGTATACTATTATCCAATTCATTCTCCTTCTTCTCCCACAACACCACCGCCTCCGGGTACACCGCCAGGTATTTGTCTGTTTCCTCCGGTGTAATGATCACATACCTGATCTTCCGGCCAATGAGGCTCTCGGCCTTGCCGATCAGCATCAGCAGGTAGGTGATGTCAATATCCATCCCTACCAATAGAATGTCAACCACGGGGTTGTCTTTTCCTGACGCAAAGCTGCCCGTCAGATAGGCACTCTGCAGCCCCCGCAGATTCATCACCACGTTCTCGATGATCTGGTCAATGCCGGTATGCTTCAGCAAAAGCTGCCGGATGATATCATAAAGGGGATGCTGCCGGTTCGCCTGGAAAACCTTCTTATTCCCCCTGGATCGGGTATTGAGCAAACCGGCCTTCTCCATATGATTGAGCTCAAGCCGTATGGCATTCGTCGACTCGCCAAACTCACCGGCCAGGTCACGCAGATAGGAGGTGGTTTCACTGTTGAGAAAAAACTTCAACAACAGCTTTACCCTCGTCTTCGATGTGATCAACGCTTCTATCACCGAAATGTATATCAATAATGAGCAACAAAACTACTCGATTTTGGATGAAATTCCAAATTTTGGAGGGGATTTTTTCAGTCAGAGGCTGTCTTCTAATTCGAAGCAGCCTTTTTTTTGCTCCCCGGCCCTGCGGCCGGGGAGCAAAAAATGAATAATAAATAGGATGAAGGAATCGGAAGAGGGGAAAACAAAAGAGGGTGCTCACACTTGAGACACCCTCTAAGATCCAGCTACAACACTTCATCAAGCTGCCAGGCTAAAACGTGCTTTATCCCTCTTCTGTTCGGAAGTGCCAGGTCATCAAGCGTGACCACGAACTTTTCATAATTATCCGGGACAGATTCCAACGGGGAATATTCCCGTTCGATGGTGGACTGATCCGTCAACAGATATGCCACCTGTAAATAAACGACCCTGTCGTTCTTCATGGCAACGAAATCAATTTCTTTCCCGCGCATGTGCCCGACGTACACTTTGTATCCACTGCATACCAGGTGTAAGTATACCAGGTTTTCCAGCATATATCCATATCCATGTTCAAGGGCAGGATACAGGAAATTCTTAAAGGATAGGTCATTCATATAGTATTTGCAATTCCCTGACAGGATCTCTTTGCCCTTAATATGATATCTTACAGCCTGATGGATTAGAAAAGTGCTCCTGATGTGCTCAATATAATTCGATATGGTTTCGTAGTTGGTCTTCCGTTGCTTTCCAAGAAAATAATCCACAATACTCTTTATAGATATCATATTGGATGCATTATTCACCAGAAACGCGAACAGATCCTCCAGGAGCCTGGCATCCTTAATGCTGTACCGCTGTATGATATCGCGAAGCAGAACCGTATCTTTGACCGCGGAAAGATAATGACGCTTCCTTTCTTCATCAGGCAAGCGGAACAGGTCGGGCAGACCACCTGATTGCATGTACTTCAGATAACTGCCCCTGGAATTTTCCAGGCTTTTTAAATTGACGAACTCCTGAAAGCTGAAAGGGAAAACCTCGAACTGAATGTATCTTCCTGAAAGCAAAGAAGCCAGTTCGCCTGATAGAAAATGAGAGTTAGAGCCCGAAATAAACAATTCAAAATCATCGATATAGGATTGGGAATAAGAATTGATAAGTCGTTCCCATCCTTCAATATTTTGAATTTCATCCAGGATAAGGTAAATCTTTCCTTGTGGCTTCATTTTATCCCTGTATTCATCCACAAGCAATTCCAAATCAGTAAAATGAGTCACAAAGTCGAATGGAGTATATTCTTTATTCAGATAAAAGACATTTATCGGATTGACACCTTCATCAACAAGCTTTTTAATGATTTGCCTGAGGATATAGCTTTTCCCGACACGGCGTTGTCCCACAAGTACTTTAATTAACCGGTTGCCAAGGTAGCGGCTGATATTTTCCAGGTATTTTTCCCGTATATAGCCTAGATCGGGCATTTGACCATCCCAGAAGTTGTATTTCTTTAATATTGCAATTTTATCAGTCATGTTTGAATTTTTTTACAATATTACAAAATATTAAAACAAGATTGAAATTTTTGATAAATGATTCAGGAATTGAGATTGCCAAATGCCAATCCTTCGTCATCCCTCCTTCCGTCGGGATTCCTCGGGAGCTGCTAACTTTCATTAGTTGTCATTCGTTGTCATTTGCCGTTCCCTGTTCGCTGTTCGCTGTTCGATTGCCGATTACCCAAGCAGAGGAAGAGGTGAAAGGAGAAGTAGGTTGGCGAAAGGAAGGTTGAAATCCGATGTGATCCTTTATCTCAAGTTTCACCATATTTTGTATCTTTGAAGTATGAAAACTTAAAGTTACTATGAATGATGAGAAATTAAATATTATTAAAAGTACACTCAATGATATTTTCCCCCAGTGTGTAATTCTTTTATTTGGCTCCCGGGCCAGAGGCGATCACAATGCCTCAAGCGACTATGATCTTGTAATCATTGTTGAGGAAGAAATGGATATTACGCAAAAATGGAACTATCAGGCCCAAATCAGGAAAATACTTGCCAAAAATAATTTACCGGTTGATATTATCATTCAAAGCGACGCTGAATATAAACTTAATAAAGCAAGATCAGGTCATATTATACGATATGCATCTCAGGAAGGAGTTTTAATATGAATCGCCAGCAAAAAGATTATATTCTCGAATGGATCCAGAAAGCCCAGGAGGACAAACTTACCATTCTACGGCTGATCGAACCTGAAATTGTAGCTCCGACCGTAATATGTTTTCATTGCCAACAAATGGCAGAGAAATACTTAAAGGCTTACCTGATCTTTCATGGAAAAGAAATCATCAAAACACATAATATTGAATTTCTATTATCTCAATGTGCAGGTATTGATCCTGATTTTAACCATATTAATCCGTTAAATCTGAGTGATTTTGGCGTCAGTGTCAGATATCCTGGTGATCAATACATTCCGTCTGACAAAGAAGTTCTTGAATATAAAAGGATTGCCTTTGAAATTGAACATATTGTTCTTTTAATCCTTCAATCTGTAATATAAGACGGTGCGAAAGCCTGAACGATATCAGAAACAGTGGTGGAGGTAGATGGAGAAGTAGATTGACGAAAGGAAGGATGAAATAAGAATTCATCTCCTCGCTATATGTGGCCGATGATGAGCGTTTACAGCTCTCCAATGCACAACCGTATGGAATTTGTGATTTGAAATTTGTTTGGAATTTGATTCCTTCGGGCTTTGCCCTCAGGACAGGGCCTGGAATTTGGAATTTCAACCAAATAGCTCCTCAATCCCCCTCAGTACCTCTCCCTCATCAGGATCAATATCAAAGACCAGTGACGGTTCAAGGTAATAAAGCTGATGTTCCTTTTTGAACCGTTCCTCGCCGCCGCCGGTGATGTTCAGCATGATCACCGATCGCGGATCAATGTGTTTATCATTCACTGCCTGCACCAGTGAGGCGGTCGCCACAGCAGCTGCCGGGTGCAGGTCGATGCCCTCGGTCTCTTCAAACAGACGTGCCGCTGCGAGGGCCTCTTCATTGGTTGATATAAGGATGTCGCCTGCACTGTCAACAAGTGCATCGTACAATCCACCCACAATGCCGTAGGGAGGTTTGCGGTTCGAAAGCACTTTTGCAAGAATGATCTCCACCTGTCTGCGGGCGAAGGAGTCATCCATCGGAAGAAGGCTGCGGGAGCCAGCTTTCCACGCATCGTACATGGGTGTGAAAGGCGCATTCTGTGAGACCATCAGTTTCATCTTATGACTGCCGTAGCGCCCGTCGCCGATCAGCCTCAGGTTTGCTTCCCACGCAGCAATGGCGCCGGTGCCGCTGCCGACGGCCTGAAAATAATAATCGGGGATGCGCCCGATCGCCTGTACAGCAGAAAGCACGGTCGTGCCCATCCCGTCACGCCGCGCCACATTCCTGGCTCCGCCTTCGGGCAGGAAACGCGGATGCTTTTTGGCGATGTCCGAAAGATGGATCGCATCGTAATAATCACCTCCGGAACGGGAGCAGATCAGACGGACATGCTCCCCGACGGGCTCATCGAACCAGAGTGCGTCGAGGTTATCCTCCGGCACGCACAACAACAACGGGATGCCGTTATCCGAACAAACCCGTGCAAACGAACGGGCAGTGTTGCCGGCCGAGGCCACTACCAGCACCTTCCCCATCGCCGGATCCAGCCGTGCACACACCGAATAGGCCTCGGTCTCCTTGAAGGAGCAGGTACGCATGATGGCACCCTTTTCGGGCCAGTACCCGCTGAAAGTGATGTAAAGGTCATTCAGACCCAGCGCGCCGGCCAGACCCTGGCTCCTGTAGGTCACAGGCGCTGACGACCCCTGCAGGAAGCGACGGATGGGCAGCCAGTTGGCGAATTTGTACAGTCCATAACGATCCTCCCTCGCCTCCAGCTGCTTCTTCCCGTAAATGGCACGGATCAGTCCGGGTGTCGCCACCCCGGGAGCTTCCAGCATCCAGCCGGGATCTTCGAAAATCTGACCGGTGACCGTGGATTGAAGCGTGTAGATGGTTCGTTCGCTCATGTTTCTCTCGATGTAGATGCGGTGCAAAGATAGGGAAGTATGGTTATAAAAATTCCAAATTCCAGGATCCAAAGTCCAGACAAATCCCAAAATTCAAATTTCAAAACGACAATTCGTCAAGATAGAAGTGTGTCATAATTATTCCCTTCTTCTAAATACCGCGTAGCGGTTTAAGCATTGTAACACAACGATATCATCATATACCTTCATTCCCCGTAGGGGATAAACATATACGATCTGTAACCCCTCCAGGGTATAAATCCCTTACCCCGTCCTGATGCTACAATACTACATGCCCTACGGGCAAGGGAATGGAGCAAAGGGATAACAGGTCTTGGACTTTGGATCCTGGAATTTGTTTGTACTTTGGATCCTGGAATTTGGAATTTACGAAGTCCCCTCGTGTACCTTCGGTGTTAGCTCAGAATCAGGTTGATCGTCGCGACAATATCCAGCACATTGATGATGCCATCGCCGTTCACATCGGCATTGCTGAAATTGAACGGAACTGGATTCAGCATCATGATGTAATTCGATATCATAATGATATCCAAGACATTAACCGAACCGTCACCATTGGCGTCGCCGGGGACGCCACCTGCAGTAACCGTGATGGCGAATGAACAGGAACCGCTGCAACCAAATTCGCTCAGGAATGAATAGGTAATCGTGTGTTCGCCGACCCCGGCAGTGGAAGGATTGAACATGCCCCCTGAAACGCCGGGTCCGCTGAACGTACCTCCTACCGGCGAGGCGCCGGTGAGCTGGAACGCAGGATCCGTGTCGGGTACCTCGATGTCGTCAGGGCACAGCATCTCAGGAAGAGGATGAACAACCACCGTGATGCTTTCCTGGGCTGTGACGGATCCATCGTTCACCATTACAGTGTAGGTTGTAGTGGTGAGAGGATCCACGACCGGATTGGCGAGGCTGGAGGTGAAGCCCGCAGGTTCAGAGGTCCATGTATACGAATACGTGCCTGATCCTCCCTGGGCGCCGGCAAAAAGATGACTGGTCCCGCCCTGGCATATTGACAACGGTTCTGCCACGGGATCAAGCTCCAGGATCCCACCCGTGACCGTAATGATCATCTGTGAACTGCTGAAGCATCCGTGATCATCGGTGACCGATAGCGTGCAGATCACGGTTTCGTAAAGTTCGACTGTGGTCGGATTGATGACTGTGGCATCGACAAATATGCCTGCAGGAGACCAGGAGCAGATAAAGGGTGCGAAACCATACACACTGGCATCCGACACAGTAACGGAAGTACCCTCTGGGACAGACCGATCGGCACCTGCATATACGCTGGGCAGGCTGTATATTTTGATCTCAGCGCTGGCTGTTACCTCCCCGCACGCGTCACCGGCATCAAGGGTATTGGTCACGGTATACGTGCCCGGTTCGCTTTGCCCCATATCAATTTCACCTGTGCTGTTATCCATAAAAACAAGCCCTTCCGACGAGGTGAAGATGCCGGCTTGCCCTCCGTCAGGATACGTGGGGATGGGATTGGGATCGTTCTTGCAATAGGGTGTTCCGGGGTAGCTGAATGTTGCAACTGGCGAACCATACGATACGGCTGTATGGGAAGCAGTGGAAGGTCCGAGACATCCCTCCGCACTGGCTGTGATCACGGAAACACCTGTCCAGAATGATGGATAGTCGACTGTCCCTGTAAGGGCATCCATAGAGAGTCCACTCCCCAGCGAGACAGGATCAAGGCTGTAGGTGATACTGAATGCATTTTCAGAAGAGGCACTGTATATCACTGACCCGGAACCCTGGCACCGCTCTGAGGATGGTCCCAGCTCAAAAGCAGGTATGGTTACCGGGGGATGAACGGTGATCGGAAGGTTCTCCGAAACGGGACCGGTACCGCAGGTATTCACAGCCTTCACCGACAGGTTTCCCGATGTCGCCGACATGCTGAAATTCACCAGGATCTCTGGTCCATTATTAATGATGGTAACACCGGTACCGCTGTACGTCCAGATGTAATCCTCCGCGTTGGAGATGGGATCAATGCTGAAGGTTACGTCAATGGTTCCCTGGCATACCTGTGAGGTGCCTGTAATGGCTGTGGGTGCCGCTGGGATATCCAGTACACTCACTTCCAGTTCGGACACGGTGCCATCGCCGCAGTAGGTGGAAGGAAGGACGGAGACCGTTCCTCCCTGCCCGCTCACGCTGGCGCTGATCAAGCTGCTCCCCTGGCCTTCCGTGATGGTCCACCCCGGGGGTAGTATCCAGTAATACGTTACTCCTGGCTCCTGTTCAACGGAATAGGTCTGCTGGGAGCCTGCACATGCTTCCCCTGCACCTTCGATCACTGGAACAACCTGCGGGATGGAATTGACCGGGAGGGAAACGGATTGGGAGGCACCCGTTCCGCAGATATTGGATGGAAATACTTCAAGTACACCTCCGGCAGCTCCAACTTCTGTGGTAATTAAGGAGGATCCCTGTCCCGATGTGATCTCCCATCCGGAGGGTATCTGCCAGGTATAGGTAATGCCGGGGATGGCAACTACCGAATATGTTTCCTCCTGGCCGTAACAGGGTTCCATATTTCCCGATATCGGGGAGGGCTGCGAAGGCAGGTCAAGCGTGCTGACAGCCAATGACCGGGAGGGCCCCTGTCCGCAGCTGTTGGAGGGGATCACAACGATATTTCCGCCGGCTGCACCCACAGCGGCGGTGACCGCATGTGTTTCCTGTCCTGAGATGATGCCCCAACCCGGGGGTAGTTGCCAGGAATAGGTTGTACCGCTTACATTTTCGACCGCATAGGTCTCGGATGTACCTGAGCATGGATTGATGGGACCGCTGATCGCCGAGGGTTGCCCGGGAGGGCTCAGTACGTTGACCGTGAGTATCCTTGACGGCCCGTTGCCGCAGGTGTTGGAGGGTGTTACCGTGATTTCGCCGCCGGCTGATCCGGCAAGGGCGGTGATCGAACCTGTACCCTGCCCCGAAGTAATGGACCAACCTGCCGGCACCTGCCAGGTAAAGACCACGTCCGGGACGTTATCCACAGAGTAGGTCTGCGATGTTCCCTGGCATGGAGAGGGCGGACCGTAGACAGAGGATGGCTGGACCGGAGTTGTTTTCACCTGGATATAGAGTACGCTGAATGTTCCGTTCCCGCAATCATTCGAGGGTGTGACCTGCACATTTCCGCTAAGGGCTCCCACGGTGGCGATGACCGATGAGGTACCCTGGCCTGAATCGATGGTCCATCCCGGGGGCACCTGCCATGTGCAGGTAACTCCGTCCTGTGCGGGTATGGAGTAGGTCTGTGAGGTGCCCTGGCATGGATTCGCATCGCCGGTGATGCTGCCAGCCGGCTCCGGCAGAACGATCACCGTGACCTCCAGTGATCCTGAAGGGCCTGATCCGCAACTGTTCGACGGTGTGACCTGGACATCCCCGCCTGCCATTCCGACCGTGACGTTGACAGAATTGGTTCCCTGTCCGGAAGAGATACTCCAGCTCTCAGGCATGTCCCAGGTAAAGGTTATACCACTGACATTCCCAACCGAGTAGGTCACCTGGGATCCCTGGCAGGGATCACCAGGACCCGTAATCGCAGAAGGCTGAGCGGGTGTTTGTGACACTGTGATGGCAAGCGTTCTCGAGAGGCCATTGCCGCAGCTGTTGGAGGGTGTCACCTGGATGGTACCGCTCTGGGCTCCTGCGGTGGCTGTGATGGCATTTGTTCCCTGTCCGGAGGTGATTGTCCAGCCAGAGGGGACCTGCCAGCTGTACGTAGTACCGCTTATATTCGTCACCGAATAAGACTGGGAGGTTCCCTGGCACACGGACTGGTTACCCGTTATGGCAGAAGGCTGAGAAGGGACAGGACAGCTGGTGTAGGCAAGCGTATAACTTCCGTACGTGTTCTGATAGCCCCTGACCTTAAGAAAAGCGTAGCCAGTGTAACTGGCGGTCCAGTCCAGGATGGAACGGCCTGATTCACAACCATCGTCATTGGAGGCGAGCAAGGAGCACGATGAGCTGTAGAGTTCCAGAAGAGTGTTGTAGGTGGCAGTGGCACTATTGCCACAGCCGGTTTTGAAGGTGTATGTAAGTCCTGATGTGACGCTTACCCTGTACATTTTGCAACCCAGGATTCCATGGGATGAAGAATGGGTTGACCAGCCTGTAGCGGGTGAAATGGAATAATCATAGTCGGGGCAATCCTCACATAGAGTTATTGACTGAAGCTGGATCACACCCACACCAAAATGCTGCATGCCGGAATACGAGCCTCCCCATGTCATTTCATGGGTGGAATAATCCCAGGTATCGTGCAGATAGACTTTACTCCCCGTATCATCATAACCCATTCCCAGCATGGAATGACCGGATACCTGTATCAGTACCGGCCTCCCTGCATCGATCTCCTGCTTGAATTGTTCGAAGGTAAATCCAATGATGTTCCCGTTGTAACCGTAGATAAACTGATTATAATAGGATGTGACCGTATACCCTCTTGATTCGAAGAACAGCTTAAAACCGTACATCCCATCCTCGCCGTAGCCAGTACCTGAATAGGGAGATCCATCGTTATTGAAATAAAACACCGTAGATGCATCGGAGTTCCCGTAATTATACTGGTTCGTTTTCATGTAATCACCGGTACAGTCGCCGTAGCTATGTTCGGTCCATCCATTGGTGATAAAAGGATCGGGAAGAGAACTTCCGTACTTAATCCAGTAGTCATCCACATGTCCCCTCTCCGTCCTTCCATCAACGCCCATTCGGGTGGCACTGATGGGACACTGGCTCCTGACCTCTCCATTGATGACCACTGTTCCCCAGGAACTGTTGTTCATGGGCGCCACACCTCCGTTGGTCGGGCCGGTATACATGTTGGAATAGCCAGTACGGTCGTAATAACCTGCATTCATGGCAGCTGCTGTAGCCGAACATCCAAAGCTCCAGTCATAGGCTGGGACTTCGGCCAGCGTGGATGATGCGCGGGATGGATAAACGGCCGGCATACGGAAATCATCCGGTGGTTTTCCAGGCACGACCATTTTAATGACCTCTTTCCTGGTATGAGGATCCACAAACCGGTCGATGATGTAGCTATTGGCCAGCTCGGGATGCTGCCCCGCAAGGGAGTTCAGGATATGGATGAAGGACAGGAACAGAATCAGTCTTTTCATTGCAATCGGAGATTAACTTTAAAACACCGGGGATCCTTACTGTTCCTACCTGTCTCATAAGTGTCTTCATGCAGAATGGGTGTGCATGGATTGGCAGTATGCCAATGTGGTTTTACGTCAGTACAAGCAACGGTACAAATGTACTGAAGAAATTATTTCTGATGGAAATATTTAACATTATATTAAGAAATGATGATCAGTCATCGTAAAGTCTGAGGAACTCGTAGGAATTTCCTGCCCAGGTCAGGAATTTGATCATGTCACCGAACGTGATGACCAGGCTGGCAGTATTTAAATTAGGGTGGAAACTAAGTCGTTTGGCGCTTTGCAGTTTTTCATCGAAAAACACATGGACGTGATCTTCCCTGTCATGGATGAGACCGAAAAGGGAAACAGATCCGGGTTGAAGTCCAAGGTAGCGGTTCATGCGTTCGGGTGATGCGAAGGTGAGCTTGCCCTGTTTCAATCGCTTTTCCAGGTCGTGGATATCAAGCTGGCGGCTATGTTCCATGATCACCAGGTAGTGCCGGTCGCCTTTGTGATTGCGGAAGAAAATGTTCTTGCAATGCGTGGAATCAATATCCTTCCAGTACTTCAATGCTTCCTCGATGGTGTATCCCGGCGGGTGTTCGTGGTACTCGAATGGAATACCGAGTTCTGCCAGGATTTCATAAAGTTTCGGATCGCCGACCATAACTCAACGGATTTTATACATTTGTTTATCAAAAATATGAAAAACATATCAAGATGAAAAAAATCTTACTATCCATTTGGGCCGTAAGCCTCTTTTTCTCCTGCAGCACCCAGGAATCAGTTATATACCTCGACGAGATGGATCTCTCCTATATGGAAACCGGGTGGGGAGAGGTGAATGCCAGCTTAAGCGCGGAAGGGAATCCACTCACCGTGGCCGGCAAGGTGTATGAGCGAGGGGTCGGCACGCATGCCATCAGCACCCTGTTGCTGGATCTGAAGGGAAAAGCAGTGACGTTTCACAGCTTTGTCGGGATTGACGACGAGAGCGGTGAGAAAGCGTCGGTTGAATTTTTCGTGTTGGCCGACGGGTGGATCCTGTGGCACAGCGGCCTCATGCATTACGGGGATCCCGCAAGGCAGGTGAAGCTGGATGTGTCGGGTGTCAGGAAGCTGGGATTGTACGTTTCAGACGGGGGCGATGGCATCGGATGGGATCACGCCGACTGGCTCGACACGCAGATCGGGTACCATAAGGTGAGGCCTGAGCCCGTCAGATCTTTTATTGCAGAGCCCAATGTTCTGACTCCTCCACCTCCCGACATGCCCCGGATCAACGGGCCGGAAGTCTACGGTGCAAGACCGGGCAGTCGGTTCCTCTATAAAATTCCGGTAACCGGAAAACGGCCTGTCCGTTTTAGCGGGGAGGGTATGCCGGAGGGTTTGGTGCTGGATGGGCAGAACGGAATCATTTCAGGGGCATGCAGCCTTCGCGGGACATATCCGGTCACCATAGAGGCTACAAATGAACACGGCAGTGTCAAAAAAGTGCTTCAGATCATCATTGGCGATACGATCTGCCTGACCCCTCCCATGGGGTGGAACAGCTGGAACTGCTGGGGGCTAAGCGTAGATCAGCAGAAGGTACAGGCAGCTGCAGATGCCATGATCAGCAGCGGGCTGGCCGATCACGGCTGGACAACCATCAATATTGACGATGGGTGGGAAGCAGCCAGCCGAACCCCTTCCGGCGAGTTGCTGTCGAACGACAAGTTCCCCAACATGAAGGCCCTGGGGGATTATGTCCACAGCCAGGGACTGAAGCTGGGGATCTATTCCTCTCCCGGTACCCATACCTGCGGAGGATTCCTGGGATCGTGGGAACATGAGGCACAGGATGCACGCACTTGGGCAGGCTGGGGTATCGATTATCTCAAGTACGACTGGTGCTCTTACGAACGGATCGCCGCCGACCACAGCCTGGCTGAGTTGCAGAAACCCTACCTGAAGATGCAGAACGCCCTCAGCGAACTTCCTGGGGACATCATCTTCAGCCTTTGCCAGTACGGGATGGGTGATGTGTGGACATGGGGCGCCATGGTTGGGGGCAACCTGTGGCGGACCACCGGCGACATCAACGATACCTGGAACAGCATGGCTGGGATCGGCTTCAGCCAGGATACGTGTTCAGCTTATGCCGGCCCGGGCCACTGGAACGATCCCGACATGCTGGTGGTGGGCAAGGTGGGCTGGGGACCCAGCCTGCATCCCTCACGCCTCACTCCGGACGAGCAATATACCCATATCAGTCTCTGGTGCCTGCTCTCTGCACCGCTCCTGATCGGATGCGATCTGAACAGCCTGGATGCGTTCACCCTGAACCTGCTGACCAACGACGAGGTGATCGCCATAGACCAGGATCCCCTTGGCAGACAGGCTACCAGGATCAAAGAAGAATCCGGCCGGCAGGTGTGGGCCAAACCGCTGAAGGATGGGTCCCTGGCCGTGGGACTGTTCAACACCGGCGACCCATCCCCCGCGGGGATGTTCGACTGGACGGGCGGCCAGCACACCGAAACGGTATCGGTAACATGGGAAGAACTTGGAATCACCGGACCTAAAAAAGCAAGGGATCTGTGGCGACAGAAAGACCTGGGAACTTTTGACAGAGAAATGAAGTTCCCGGTCAACCACCACGGGGTAATGCTTATCCGACTTTCAGGATCAACCAATTAACAGTCTGGTATTAAATTTGATGAAATCGCGGCCATAAAAATTTTAAACCATCCATCATGAAAAAAACCATCACCCTTTTCGCCAGTATTCTGCTGAGCATGCAGGTAATTCACGCACAGGTTACCCTTGAGGTAAAAGAAGAAATCAAAGCGATCTCCAGAGGAGAACAGCCTGCCTTTATCGTCGATATACCCGGCGGGAAATATGAAACCATCCGTAAAGAATGGATCAAATACCTTGAGACCGGCACAAAGCTCAAGGTGCAGGCGGTCTCCAACGAACTAAACATCCAGGGCGCCGTTTTCAAGAAGATCACCCTGGACTCCGTCAATGTCTATAGTTCGGTCTATGACCTGGATTCCAATATCCGGATCATTGCCTGTTTTGAGCTCGATAGCGTCTTCCTGAGCACTTCATCACAAAATCCCAGGCAGAATGAGCTTGCCGTCGCCCTGAAATCAGGCGTGAGGGACTTTGCCGTGGGTCAGTATATCAAAGTATACGAGCAGAAGTTGAATGATGAGAACACTCAGTTAAAAACCCTTGAATCGGAGCGCAAAGAACAGGTGGATGCCATTGAGAAGAACCAGAAATCCATCAAGGAGAGCGAAGAAAGCATACGCCGGTCGGAGGAGTCGATCGATATTCTGGATAGTGATCTGGAATTCAAAAACACGGAAATAAAGAACAAGAAAGCGGTGGTTGCCTCGCTCAAATCATACGATCCGGAAGGCTATAAGGTGGCCGACAAGGAGCTGGGCACCCTGGAACGGGAGAAGAAGAAGATGGAGAACCAGCGGGAAAAAGAACAGAAAAACATCGTGGAATACAAGAACGACATCAAGGAAGCCGAACGCTCCATCGGACAGTTGGAGGATGAGGTGGAAAGCATTGAAATGCAGATCTCTGAGCAGAAGGATCGTATTGACCAGATCGAAACAGAAAAGAGCCGGATCAAATAATTCAGTCGAACGCTATTTTGTTCACATAAAACACATTGCGTTTATCCTCTTCGCTGAGCATCGTGTTCCTGATACGCTGGTAACCATAGACCAGAAAATAATTCCTGTACCAGTACATCATGTTGCTGCCCGATTCGGATGTCATTTTATCACGGGTATGCTTTGATTCAATTGGGACATATTCAAGCGATTGCTGCTCTTCCTTGGCGGTAAAGGCCTTGTATGTTATTTCTCCTTTGAAATTGAACGCAAGAATGGTTTCCTCCCCGTCAAAGATCACATTGACCCTGTTCTCCAGTTTGTTGGATAGAATATCCCAGAGTTCCATGCCATTGTCCCACAACATGTTCCCCTCTTTATCGAACCGGGTGACGAAAGCAGATGTGTACCTGTAACCGTCGAATACATTATAGTAGGACGGCATTGGGCGCCCGTACCAATCGTACATCATTCTCGTAACTGTGTGATATTCAGGATAATATGCTTCAGCTACAAAAACATAGCCGTCTTCCAGCCGAATGATATTGTGTACCAGCAGGTTATAATCAATGGTGATCTCCTCTCCCTTTTTGTCCCGTTTCCTGATCCTCGACAGATCGTTGACCGACAGGTTCTTATAAAAACTGGAGAATTCTGAAAAGTTGTAATATTTCATAAAGTCGACCGAGGTTCCTGTCAGCCGGGTCACGAATATCCCTGATGATTCAATGTCAAGTCCGTTATATACATTATCTGTTTTCCCTTTTGGATTGTCTTTGAAGGTACCGATGATCAGCACCTGTCCGTACCCGGGTAAAAGGATCTCACCGCTGTTGATCAGGTAGCGGGCAGCGTCATTATAAACAGGGACCGTCAAAAGGCTGTCGCCATGCTCATTGAACTGCCTGTAATAGATGAATTCATTGGCTTCATTGTCATAAGTCTTATAGAAAGCATGAAGGGTCCCGGCTGCGGTATCCAACTTCATGTCCAGCAGGAAGGTAAACCTTGCATTGGTGAGGGGAGTCGGGAATTGTTCGCCGGTTGACAGGTCAAAACCGATGATGGAGGACTGGTCGTCATCGCTGATGATTCCAAGAAGCGCCTTCTGGTGCCAGATCGTAAAGTGGGCGAGCAGGCTCTTGTCGGGTATTTTACCGGTCTTGGCCGCGATCAGCCCATCTTTGGTACCGGGAACCGTCACGATCTCGAAGTTGTTCCCGTCAAAGCTCTTTTCACGATTATAAAAGATCAGGTAGAGCAGGTCATTATGGCTTACGGATTTTTCATATTTCAGGTCTTTCAGAATCGGCATTTCCTGTATCCAGACCTGACGAAAATTGACATCATACAATTTAAAGATCCAGACCGTATGATCCTTATCGTCGGTAACTGCAACGCTTTCATAGAACAACAGCATACCTTTCGGGCCGAATGGAATCACGGTGAAAGGTTCTGTATCCTGCCGGGTTTCGATCTCCAGCCGAACCGGCTGGGAACCGGATTTAACCTGTTTCTCATCGGTTTCCTGGGCAAACAGGGCAATGGCACACAAAAAAAAGCTGATGAGAAGGAATATTTTTCGCAGGTCTGGCATAATGCAACCTATTGTCCAATAATTAAATGTCAGGGGACATGTTTCTAACCTGAGGTTGTATCAAAATGTATTTTTTTATTTAACCACGGAGGTCACGGAGAAGTACGGAGAACACAGAGGATTAGTAATAAGTCATTTGAACTCCGTGTTCTCAGTGAATCCTCTGTGTACTCCGTGGTTAAATTGGATTTGAAAACAACTTCGTTTGATAACGAAAGCACGTTAAATTAAATTTTAATTGATAGTGACTTTAACAGTGCCTGTAGTGCCTTTTTCAAGGTCAGTTACCTTAAGGAAATACAATCCCTTTGGTACCATTCCCAGGTCAATGGTATTTTGTCCATCATCCAGCAGAAACTGGTCAATTAACCTTCCCTGGATCGTAAAGAGTGATACCCGGTATTGTCCACGGGAAAGATCCAGACGGATGTAGCTGTCTGCAGGATTGGGGTATACGTTCACGTTCAGGGTCTGCAGCGGATTGGATATCCCCACGTTCGCTTCACCGACGATCATGATATCATCCACTTCCCAGGTGGCGGCCTCTGTCGTGTTGCTGGTATACTGGAAGGCGACAAATACCTGGTTGCCGTCGTAATCCGAGATATCGATCTGTCCGGAGGATATCCATTCCCAGCTACCTGCAGAGAGCACTGCCTCGAGGGTGGTCCATTCGGCCTGACCCGGATTGCCCGATCCCTCATAATCGGTGGATATTTTCACCTGCAGCGCAGGGCCGGTGTAATTCATGGCAGTAATGAACGTCAGGACCTCGTTGTGGTAATTTTCCAGGTTCAGTGCCGGAGAGATCAGCCAGTCATCGTTTTCCAGCGGTCCGCCGCTGAATCCGCTCATCCGGGCGAACCAGTTGTTGCTGAAGGAAGAAGGTTCCCATAGCAGGTCACCGGTGACCGAGTATGCCTGCCAGTCGCCCAGGGTCTGGCTCTCAAAATCTTCCTGGAGGATCACGGTAAGATTCGAGGTGGACGTTTCGGCCTGAGGGGGAGTGCCGTCGTTCTTATAGTCAATGTATTCACCCGAATTCGTATAGGGGAAGATGTTGAAATAGTAGGTGGTGGCGGAGGTCAGACCGGTGAAAGTGACCGTACCGATACCAATATCAATGTTGGCGGCGCCGTTTCCGTCGCTGAAATCCATATCGTCAGCCACCGGGGTTCCATCCTGTGGTGTACCGGAGAGGATGTGGTCAGCCGCGAGGACCAGGTAGCGGTGAGGCGGCTGGGTCCCGCCGGCATCGGTCCAGGATACCACGATGTCGAATCCCTGCGCAATGGCAGTAAAGCCGGTAGGGTATTCGGAGGGTTCGGGATCAGGAGTGAAGGCACCGAACTGCTGGTTGGCATTGATCGCTCCCATGGTAGCTGTCTGGGCTTCCTGCCAGGTGAATTCGCTGTACATGCTTCCGGTGCCCCCCAGCTGCAGCGACTGTCCAACCAGCGTGGCACTGGATTCAGCCACTCCGATATCGGTGGAGGTCATTCCGCTGGCCGGACCGTCCGTAGCGGTCAATACCCCTTCCCAGCTCACGAACTGGCCGGCCACCACTGTTCCCTGGTAAGAAATTGCCAGGCCATCCTCTTCTCCATTCTGGACTCCATTTTCAGGGAATGCCAGATAATAGAGCGTTATGCCTTCCACAGAGCCTCCCACGGTGAAAGTGTCCATGGTCCGGGCGTCATATTGCGCTCCGTTGTTCCCGTTGTAAAGGGTGATGGTGAAATCCGACAGGGTATAACTGCCGGCATTCTGCAGGGCGATTTCGATGAACTCGCCCTGGTCGGTTCCGGCATTATCATAATGGATCTCATTCAGCCAGATGTTCTGGGAGAAAGCAAGATGGCTCAAAAAAAGTAAAGCGATAAAGGTCAGAATTCTTTTCATGACAATGAGTTATAAGATGGTATTAATAGATCATCAATTTGACCGGTTGCAACGGACGGTCGTTGCCGGAATGAAAAACCAGGAAGTAGATCCCTTTTCGCAATCCCTGCAGGTCAAGATCTGAGACAGGTTCGGTAAGGGTACCCCCGAAAACTTTCTCTCCCAGGATGCTGATCACTTCAACCTCCAGGGGGACCACGGGTGATTGTATCCTGACGCATCCGTCGGATGGATCAGGATACACCGAAACCATGTCGTCTTCACCAATGTCGCCCACACCCACTGTCACGTGGATATATTCTGTTTTCAGCTCGGCACTCTCGCCAAACACATTGGTAACCGTGAGGGTGACATCGAAATCCCCCGCATCGGGGTAGGTCACGACCGGATTTTGTTCGTCAGATGTATCCGGTACACCTCCCGGGAACGTCCAGAAGTACACTGACAATGGGAATCCCTGGGAGAGATCGGTGAAAGTCACCTGTGCACCTGTTGCGATCTCCGTTTCATCGACCACAAAATCAGCCTGGGGTGCGAATCCTACCGTAATATACCCGTAGCGCGTCAGTGAATCGGCCCCATAGTCGTTGAAGACCGAAAGAGAAACTGTATATATACCAGCTGTGGTATACAGGATGTCCTGGGGATTCTGTCCGTTGGAGGATTCCGGCGTACCGCCCACAAAGCTCCAATGCCATTCCTCCGGCTGGCCGGTGCTCAGGTCGAAGAAGCTGATGGAATCACCCGGGGCGATGGCTATAAAATCGGAGGTAAAGTCAGCCGTTGGCGGGGTAGCGCAGCCACGGCCCGGCGTGGCGCGAATGGTATCTCCCGCCGCATTGACGGCTGCAAATTCGATGGAGGCCTGCCAGTTCTCCGGCAGTGAATTGTCTGCATCCGGATCACAGAGCGTCAGCGACGGGCCGCCACCGTCAGGTTCCAGGGGCCACGGGGCCTCATCGTCGTATTCGAGATAGTCCACGACGGTGCCGAAGAAATCGGATAGCTCTATATCTTCCCCGCTGTTGCTCAGGGCTCCTTCGGCCCATTGCAGGGAGGCGACGCCGAAGGTATTGAACAGGGATTCCGAATTGGCAGCCACCACCTGGTATTCATTGGAGGACAGCACCATTCCGGGGAACGTGTAATCGATCCCCTCGGAAAAATGGAGCCCCTTGAGAACGACAGGGGAAGCACCGTTGTTGTAGATCTCGATGAACTCAAGGCTGTCGGTGCCGGTCTCCGGCGGATTGTACATGATCTCGGTGATGACCAGGCCGGCAGGGATCGTGTCAAAGACGGCGATGTAATCATTCCTGATCATCAGGTCCTCTCCGAACTCATTGGTGACAAACAGCTGCACATCATACAAACCGGGAGCGCTGTAGAGGATACCCTGCGGATTCTGGTCATTGGAGAAGGAAGGCTCTCCTCCCGGGAAATGCCATTCCCATGCAGTGGGCTCATTGGCTGTCAGGTCGGTGAAATCGACTGCCGAACCCACATAGATCATGGTGTCGCTGACCGTAAAATTGGCATGGGGCGTATTATCAATAAAGAGGACCTCGATATAGTCTTCCCTGGTCAGGGTATCCGTGCCGTTGATGTTATAGGCGATCAATTTAACGTCGTAGAGTCCCGGAGTCTCATAGATGATGGGGCCGGGGTTCTGCTCGGTGGACCAGCCTTGTAATGTTCCTGGGAAAGTCCAGTACCAGTAGGTTGGATTATTTGCCGAAAGGTCCGTGAAGTTGACTCCCTCACCCTGGTAGATGGTAGTCGTATCGGCCTCGAAATCAGCAACCGGAGCCATACTTCCGCAGGCGCCGCCGGGTGTGGCGTAGATCGTATCTCCATCAGGGGTGATCACTGCCAGGTCGGCAGAGGCCATCCAGAATTCCGGATCTGAATTATCCTGATAAGCGTCACAGAAGGTCAGGGAGTGACCGTATCCATCGGCCAGGGTGTCCCAGGGAAGCTCATCCGTATAGGGAACCATATCTATGATGATATTGAGCGGATTACGGATCTGGATCGTATCACCGTCATCGCCCAGCTCTCCGCCGGTCCATTGGAATGGAGTAAATCCAAAGATGCTCTCAAACTCCACGGCGTTCCGGGCAATCACTATATAGGCGCCCGGTGAGAGGACAGTATCCGGAAACAGATAATCGATCCCCTTCGAAAAATAGGAATCCTCCATGTTCACCGGTGCACTGAAGTTATTGAATATTTCGATGAATTCGATGTTATCTGTCTCTCCCTGAGGGGGATTGTACATGATCTCAGTGATCACCACATTGGGAACTTCGGTGGGCATGATGATCGCAAAATCCGTATCGCTTACATCGGCGGGGTCATCGTCGGCCTCATCGGAGATCCTGATCCTGTAATGGATACCGGCAGGCTGGCCCACCGGTATGGCCCATGTCCATGAGCCGCTGTTGTCAGTACTATCGCTGAGCACCCCGAATGGTAGTCCATCCTTGTACAATTCAATCCTGACCGCTCCCTCCATCCCGACGGATGTCCAGGTGATCGGATACTCTTCCCCCTGTTCCCAGAACTCCCCTCCGTTAGGGCTGGTCACAACGATGGAAGGCTCATGATAGGCAACAGAGTTGAGAATGCCGGGTGTACCGCCGTCGACTATGCTGGCATCCCAGCTTTCCGGCTCTGTGTTTTCCATGACAGGATCAATGAGCTCCAGGGAAGGACCTTTACCGTTGGGCTCAGTAGGCCAGTCACCCTCGTTACCGTACATCATATAATCGATCACGTCATCTTCATTGTTGCTCAATTCGATCTCTTCCCCTGCATTGGCAAGTGAATCCGAAAAAGGACCGTACACGTTCTCAATTCCATAATGAGTCATCACAGAATCAGGATTCCGTGCAATCACCAGGTACTCTTCCTTCCCCAGGCTTATGCCCTGGGGAAACACGTAGGAGATCCCCTCGGTGAACGACCAGCCCGAGAGATCGAAGCCGGCGGTATCGCTGTTGTATAATTCAATGTATTCAAAAACGCTGTCGGCACCCAGCTCCTCAGAGGGGTGGTACATGATCTCATTGATAACGACCTTCTGAGCAGTAACGACCGCCGGAAGAAAGATCAGAAAGATCAGAAAAGGGATCAGCCAGTGGATCCTCTCAACAGGAATTTTCATTGCATGTCTGTTTTTAATTGATGATCATCTTTTTAATGACATTGATTCCCTGATCCTGTCCGATGAAACGGACGAAATAAACACCCTTGTTCAGCCATCCGAAGTCAAGTCTGCAATGGGTCTGGTTTATCCTGCTTCCCCAGACCATCTCACCGATCAGGGAATATACTTCCAGAGTAACTGGTACGGGTAGGTTGTCGAGGACAACCACGCCATCGGAGGGAACCGGATAGATTGAAATCTGGTCCGGTACCGCCATCCCACCATCGATCCCAACCGCCACGTGTATGTATTCCACTTTAGTGACCGTGTTTTCGCCAAATGCGTTGGTGACGGTCAGTTCCACATCGAAATCTCCGGCGATTTCATACTTGACCTCCGGATTTTGTACATTGGAAGTGGAAGGGGTACCTCCCGGGAACACCCACGCCCAGGTAATTGGTTCGTGAAGGGACAGGTCCTCAAACGAAACGGTCGTCCCCACGGTGACCTCGGTCTCATCGGCCACAAACTCAGCCACCGGTGCGTAGCCGGCCGTGATGTAATTCTCAATGGTTTTTGTATCGCTACCCAGATTATTGGTGACCTTCAGGGTAACCGAGAAGTTGCCTGGTTCATTGTACAGGATATCCTGGGGATGCTGTTCATCAGAAGCCGGAGGTGTTCCTCCTTCGAAGGTCCAGTCCCAAATGGTCGGGTTACCGACTGAAAGGTCTGTAAAATCAATGGTTCCTCCCACCGCGACAGTTGTTTCAGAGGCAACGAAATTTGCATCAGGAACAATCCCCTGACAGCCTCCCATGGGCGTCGCCCTGATGGTGTCCCCATCCTGGTTTACCGCAGCAAATTCGGTGGAAGTATTCCAGGATCCGGGCAGGGAGTTATCCTCATCCGGGTAGCACAGGGTCAGTGAGGGGCCCAGTCCGTCGCACTGAGGCGGCCAGGGATCTTCGCTGTCGTAGCTGACATAATCCTGCACCACGCCAAAGGGATCGCTCAGCTCCACTTCCTCCCCGCCATTGCTCAAGGCTCCGCCCAGCCATTGGTAGGCGTTCACGCCGAACGTATTGAGGATCGCCTGCGAATTATAGGCAACCAGCATATATTCCCCGGGATCCAGGGATACTTCCGGAAACGTGAAATCAACACCCTTCGAGAAGTAGAATCCAGCGAGGTTGACCGTCACCTGGTCATTGTTGTACAGCTCGATGAACTCCAGGGAATCGGTTCCCTGTTCGGGTGGATTGTACATGATCTCGGTGATGACGAGCGAATAAAAGGTGGAGTCAAGCACGGTGATGTAACCTGACCTGAATTCCGTATCCTCCCCGTAAAGGTTGGTGACCGTGAGTGTCACATCGAATGTTCCGGCAGCGGAATAGACGATCCCCGACGGATTTTGTTCATCGGAAAAAGCGGGAGTCCCACCTTCGAACTGCCAGGCCCATGTGTCAGGCTGACCGGTTGACAGATCCGTAAAATCCACGCTTGTGCCTTTGAGTATCTCCCGGCTGCTGGCAGAGAAGTCTGCTTCCGGCAGTGTGACGATACCGCAGCCGGCACCGGGGGTGGCGAAGAGGGTATCTCCTGCCGCATTGATGGCTGCAAATTCGGTGGAGGCAGCCCAGCTTTCGGGCAGGGCATTGTCGAGGGAAGGATCACAGAGCGTAAGGCTGGGTCCGTCTCCGTCGGCCAGCGTATCCCAGGGCAGCTGGTCCAGATAGGGAACAAAATCAAGCTGTGTATTGAAATTATCCCTCAGGGCAAGGTTTTCCCCGCCATTGTTCAGGGCTCCATCGGTCCACTGGAGGGCAGAAAATCCGAAAACGCTCCGGAAAGCCGATGAATCGGCACAGACCACCAGGTAGGCATCCGGCTCAATGACAACCGGGGGGAAGGTGTAGGTGAGCCCCTCGGAGAAATAGAATCCTTCCAGGCTGACCGTTTCCGCCCCGCGGTTGTACAGCTCGATGAACTCAAGGCTGTCGGTACCGCTTTCCGGGGGATTGTACATGATCTCGGTGATGACGATCTCGTAATCCGGCAGTGTGCATCCCGCCAGTGGTGATGCCCAGATCGTGTCGCCATTGCCGTTGACAGCAGCGAATTCAGTGGAAGGTGTCCAGTATTCAGGTAATGCATTGTCAAGATAGGGATAACAGAACGAGAGGGAAGGTCCGTATCCGTCGGGGATCGTATCCCATGGCGATTCATCATCGTAGGCTACATGGTCGATCGTGTTGCCGTAAGGATCCCTGATCTCGATGGTCTCACCGTTATCGTCCAGGTCGCCGCTGGTCCACTGAAGTGGCAGGAATCCGAAGACATTCTGGAAGGCGAATTTATTCTTTGCGATTACCACCCGTTCGCCCGGTGTGAGCTGCAGATTCTGGAAAGTGTATTCCACCCCGGAAGAAAAATAAAAATCATCGAAGTCGATGACTCCGTTGCCCCTGTTGAACAGCTCGATGAACTCAAGGCTGTCGGCTCCTTCTTCGGGAGGGTTGTACATGATCTCGGTGATGAGGACGGGGGGTACCTGGTAGATGCATCCGGTTCCCGGCGAAGCGAAGATGGAGTCATTGGCCGCATTCACGCCGGCATAATCCAACGAGGCCGACCAGTCGTCGGGGATGGAATTATCCAGGGAGGGATCACAAAACACCAGCGAGGGGCCAAAGCCATCCGGTGAGGTGGGCCAGGGTGCTGCGTCGTCAAAGGCAACGGAGTCAACGGCCCTGCCCAGGTTGTCAGCCAGGATGACGGTTTCGCCACCGTTGTTCAGGGCTCCGTCGGTCCATTGAAATGCCTCCACACCGAAAAAATTCTCCATGGCGCCTGAGCTGATGGCGACGAGGGTATAACTTTCAGGTAAAAGGGTAGTTTCGGGGAATGTGAAGGTCACTCCTTCCTTAAAATGAAATCCCTCCAGATCAATGGCCACTGCTCCCGGATTGTAGATTTCAAGGAACTCAAGGGTGTCATTTCCGGACTCCGGAGGATTGTACATGATCTCTGTGATGACAAGCGAGGGAATGGGCCCAAAGACCTGGGTCAGTGTCTGCGGGGAAGTCCCGGGTAAGGTAAAAGGCCAGTTGCCTGCCACCCAGTTGTGATCCTCGTCGTTCACTCCCCACTCCCATGTATGATAGCCGTAGTCGACAGCCAGGTTGACCTGGGCTGTAAAGATATGATCGCCTGCCAGCTGGTCGCCGTGTGTGCCGTCGTCGTACATGGCCGTGTGCTCATTGCCGGAGTTCCATTCAGGGTCATAATTGCCCGACGCATCCCAGCTCCCTTTCAGGTAAAAGCCCCCGAAGGTTTGCTCTTCCGCATCGTTGATGATAAAGGTAATAGCTGCATAGACCGGGGGAGCGCCGACTACCGCCGTGGTGTTGGTCGCCATGTCATAGGTAAATGCCACGGAATCAACTCCGTTAGCCAGGAAGAATGTGTTATCCCCTGTACTCTGATCCCAGTTCCTGTTGAGGGCGATCTTGCATTCCCAACCGCCTTCGGGCACCTTTATCTTTTTGGTATAGATGTCATCATTATTTCCGTCCGTCATCTCTCCGATGGTGGCACCGGGATCCCAGTCAAGACCACCCATTTCCGAAAGAAAATTACCGGAGACGTTGGGCGGCGTATGGGTCACAAGATTTGCATCGATGTTGGTTATCCAGGTGACAGAGGAGCTGGCGCCGAGCACAATGTGCTGGTTGTTCGCAGGATAGTTGGGATCGCTCCAGCTATCCCCCTCGATCACCTTGTATTCATGATCACCTGCCGGTAATGTCTTGGTCAGCTGGAAAAGTCCATTGGGTTTTCCGTTCATGACGTAATTGGGATCTGTCGTGTTCCATCCCTGGAACGATCCGACGATCCTGGCAGACGTTGGATTGGGTACAATATCGGACTGGGTTCTCGGGTTGATCCGGTAATACGGGCCTGTACCTGACCAGTCCACCACACCGGTGATAGAGGCATATGACTGTCCGACCACGAGCTCGGTGGTGCCAAACTGATAGTCCACGTTATCGCCTACATGGAAATAATACGTCGTTCTGCTGCCGGTCCAGCTGCATTCATAATCGTAATCCGTATAGGCTTCTACCGTGAAATTCTGTATTTTGACCAGCTGTCCTTCCCATTTCTCTCCCGGATCGGTGTTGGCAGGCAATGTTTCGCTGATATCGGAACCGTTGATCACTGCCGGTCCATACGGCGCATTGCCGGTGGAAAGGATGTTGAGCAGCGCCGGTGTCACCAGTTCCGTAAGGTTGTTGTACACATCACGTTTGGATCGTATCAGGATTTCATCACCTGCATTGACCAGTGCGTCGAAGTTATTGTCATAGATCATCACTCCGTGATAGGCTGATGAATTGTCGCTGATCCAGACGTTATTGAAATTATCGTCTGCAGAGATGATGCCCTGAAAGGAGGCGAAGTGGATGTTGTCCATCACGCCGCCCGGATTGGTGGTATTGGTGAAGGAAACCGGCAGGATGCCCGCGTAGAAGTCATATTCGGATGGGATGGAAGTGTCTTTGATCTTATCCACCACATTATCTCCTGTCATGCTGACGGATGGGCCGGTGAGGTGCACCAGCTTGTTGTCGGTCCCGTCGATGACAGCCGTGGAGAACGTGATCGGGGCGGTTCCGGTGAGGATGTAGCTGGCAGGGTTGACCGAGGTCACCGACAGGTTATACATCACATCCAGGGCGGTGGCAGATTTTGCATAGGCGTAGCTGATCGCGTTGGTTGGGGTACCGCCAAAAGTCTGTCCGTTGTTGAGCTGGCCCGGGGTGTCGTCGGCGGGAGCCTGCCAGGTAAACTGGTTATAGAGGGTACCTGAGCCGGTAAGCTGAAGGGATTGTCCCACTGGTTCGCTCCCTGCTTCTGTCACGCCAATGTCGACGGAAATCAATCCATTGGCCACACCTCCGGAACCCGTGAACACTCCTTCGTAGCTGAGGAACTGGCCCGGGATCAGCACCGACTGGTACGACAGTGCCATCCCGTCGGGGGATCCGTTTTGAATGCCGTTGGCAGGATAAACGAAATAGAAGATCGAGAATCCGTTGCTGGTGGCACCAGCCGTGAAAAGGTCAAGCGTCTTGGTCCCGTAGCTGGTTCCGTTGCCTCCGTTGTACAGGGTTACCATAAAGTCCGACAGGGAATAGCTCCCTGCGTTCTGTATGACCACTTCAATAAATTCATTGACATCCGTTCCCGTATTGTCATAATGGACCTCGTTGATCCATGCATTCTGTGCCCTGAGAAAAAGGCACGGTCCGGTGACCATCAGGAAAATAAAGTAAAATTTCTTCATGATGAATAGATTTGTAATTGGTCAGATCCAGTTAATCTGTTATCCAATTACAAATATATCCATAATAAATGATAGAGGGGGTCAATTTTTTATTAACATCAGTTCTTCACTTCCTCAAAGTCGACATCGGTCACCTCTTCGTCTTTTCCTGAGGATTTCCGTTCGTCCGGTCCGCCTGTCCCCTGTCCCTGGGGAGGTTCCTGTTGCTGCTGTTGGCCGGCCTGGTACATATCCTGGCTGGCGGCCTGCCATGCGTTGTTGAGGTTGTTCAGGGCGTTGTCGATACCGGCAACATCCTTGCTCTGATGTGCTGCCCTGAGGTCGGAAAGTGCCCGTTCGATGGCCTGTTTCTTATCAGCCGGGATCTTATCCCCGTATTCTTTGAGCTGTTTTTCTGTCTGGAAGATCATGGCGTCGGCACTGTTCACCTTATCAACCCGCTCGCGTTCCTTTTTGTCGGCATCCTCGTTGGCCTTTGCCTCGTCGCGCATACGCTGTATCTCGCTGTCGGTCAGGCCGGAAGAAGCTTCGATGCGTATGTTCTGTGATTTGCCCGTTCCCTTGTCCTTTGCCGTGACGTGGAGGATACCGTTGGCGTCGATGTCGAAGGTGACCTCGATCTGAGGTATGCCTCTTGGTGCGGGCGGTATCCCGTCGAGGTGGAAGCGGCCGATGCTTTTGTTCTGATGCGCCATCGGGCGTTCACCCTGAAGAATATGGATCTCCACCGAGGGCTGGTTATCCGATGCAGTGGAGAAGACCTCCGATTTCCTGACCGGTATCGTCGTATTGGATTCAATCAGGCGGGTAAATACGCTGCCAAGGGTCTCAATGCCCAGCGAGAGGGGCGTCACATCCAGCAGGAGGACATCCTTCACCTCACCGGTCAGTACCCCGCCCTGGATGGCGGCACCCACGGCGACCACCTCATCGGGATTTACCCCCTTGGAAGGTGTTTTGCCGAAGAACTCTTCCACCGTCTTCTGAATGACAGGGATCCGTGTGGAGCCTCCCACCAGGATGACCTCATCGATATCGGATGTTTTCAGTCCGGCGTCCTGCATGGCCTTACGGCATGGTTCGATTGTCTGACGGACATAGGGATCGATCAGCTGCTCGAACTTCGCCCTTGACAGGTTCCTGACAAGGTGCTTTGGAATGCCGTCGACCGGCATGATATAGGGCAGGTTGATCTCTGTTGAGGTGGAACTGGAAAGCTCTATCTTGGCCTTTTCAGCAGCCTCTTTGAGCCGCTGCAGGGCCATGGGATCTTTCCTCAGGTCGATGTTCTCATCCTTTTTGAACTCTTCTGCCAGCCAGTCCATGATGGTCTGGTCAAAATCATCGCCGCCCAGATGGGTATCCCCATTGGTAGACTTCACTTCGAACACACCGTCGCCAAGTTCCAGGATGGAAATGTCGAACGTTCCTCCGCCCAGGTCGAACACGGCTATCTTCATGTCCTTGTGCTTTTTATCGAGGCCATAAGCCAGTGATGCAGCCGTAGGTTCATTGATGATCCGTTTTACCTTCAGACCGGCGATCTCACCGGCTTCCTTGGTGGCCTGGCGCTGAGAATCGCTGAAATAGGCCGGCACGGTGATCACTGCTTCGGTCACCTCCTGTCCCAGGTAATCCTCTGCCGTCTTTTTCATTTTCTGAAGGACCATGGCGGATATCTCCTGGGGGGTGTACAGCCGGTTATCAATTTTCACACGGGGCGTATTGTTGTCTCCCCTTTCAACCCTGAAAGGAACACGTGCAACCTCTTTCTGAACCCTGTCAAAGGTTTCTCCCATAAACCGTTTGATCGAATAGATCGTCTTCGTGGGATTAGTGATGGCTTGTCGCTTGGCTGGATCCCCAACCTTGCGCTCACCGTTCTCGGTAAAGGCAACGATGGAAGGTGTAGTCCTTCTGCCTTCGCTGTTAGGGATCACAACAGGTTCATTGCCTTCCATGACTGCCACACAGGAGTTGGTCGTACCCAGGTCAATTCCAATAATTTTACCCATGTTCTAAGTATAAAAATGTTAATGATGTTGAAACCTCAAAATTGAATGACTGGAGGTGTTTCAATCATTATGCCAAAGCGGGGAATACTGCCAGATGGGTGACAAAACGGCAGGAAAATCCGGGGATCACTTCCCGATCTCCGACTCGAACTTCAGTCCTTTGGTTAAAAGGATCTCTTCGGTGAGGGGGCTTATGTAGTAAAGCCTGGATTTATTGTAACGGCTCGAAAAGATCCCAATCCCGTTTTCGACGTTGGTATATTCGGGCCTCTCCTGGACAATACTGCTGGACGGGTCGTTCACTTCCATGAATGTATTGAAGTCATCCCCTGCCACCGAGAAAATGTATTCGACGGAAATGGCATACCGGGCCTCGACGGTTGCTTCCTTTGCGGGCTCATAGGGGACATTTTGCTCAAGAAGTTTATAGAAGCTGTTGTTGGCAAACTGGATCAGCATTTCCTCACCTCCCTCAAGAGTCTCGGATTTTTTGGGCGAGTAGGCTGTCTCCACGTACTTATAAAGGGTATCCGTCACCGAGCTGAATGTTTCTTTATAATGAAACCGCATGATCGCATTATACAGCTTGCCGTATTTTGCCGACAGCCATTCCAGGTCTTTCGGATTATCATTATCCGGAAAGTGGATCGTTGGTTTGACAGGATTGTTAACGATCGGCTTAAGGATGGGAAAATCGGAAACCAGGGGGGTGCTGGCAGTGATGATCTTGCCGGTCAGTTCGTTGGTAATGACCAGCCGGTAAAGGCTTTCATCATCCAGCTTGTTGGATGTGACGCAGCGGTAGAGCACCTGTTCGGGATAGTAAAACGTTCCTACCTCCTTGTTGTAGATGGTGGTGGTGTCGAAGGTAAAGGTCTGTTCCAGGATCCCATTCTTCCATGCTTCCATGATGACAGACAGGTTGTTCAGATAGCTGGATGAATCGGGTTCCTGTGCCATGATCAGGGCGTTTCCCTCTCCAAGGAATGCCTTGTTGATCTTCAGATAGGAAATGCTGTCGTTCTGGTTGAGCAGCCCGTAAACGACAGTGATATCCTCATAATCCCCGATGAGGTCCACATCGGTGCTGCAGGAGGCAAGTCCCAGGGCAAGAAGGATGATGATCCCCACTTTTTTCATGGCACAAAAGTACCATTAATGTTTTAATTCCTACATTTGTTAGAATAAAAATGCCGTGTATGAACACATCCATTTTTGCTTCTGCCAAAAAGATCACCACGCATGTGCTTCAGGAGATGAAGCATCAGGATGAGAAGATCGCCATGCTGACCTGTTATGATTACTCCATGGCGCGCATCCTGGACCAGGCGGGCATAGATGTCATCCTGGTCGGGGATTCGGCTTCAAATGTGATCGCTGGTCATAAGACCACCCTGCCCATCACCCTGGATGAGATGATCTTTCTTGCATCCTCGGTGATGCGTGCGGTCAACAGGGCGCTGGTGGTGGTGGATCTGCCCTTCGGCACCTACCAGGGCAATTCGAAGGAGGCGCTGAATTCTGCCATCCGGATCATGAAGGAGGCGGGTGCTGATGCGGTAAAGATGGAAGGCGGTCAGGAGGTGGTAGAATCCATCCACCGGATCCTTTCGGCCGGGATCCCTGTCATGGGGCATCTGGGGCTGACACCCCAGTCGATCCATAAGTTCGGAACCTATGTGGTGCGTGCCACACAGGCAGAGGAGGCGGAGCGGCTGAAAGCAGATGCCAGGATCCTGGAGGAGGCAGGCTGCTTTGCCATCGTCCTGGAAAAGATCCCTGCCAAACTGGCTACCGAAGTGACAGAACAGATCAAGATCCCCACGATCGGCATCGGCGCGGGCGGTGGTGTCAGCGGGCAGGTCCTGGTCCTTTACGACATGCTCGGGATCACACAGGATTTCTCTCCGCGTTTCCTGCGCCGTTATCACAACCTGATGGAAGAGATCGAAGGATCGGTGCAGAAGTACATCAATGACGTGAAGGTCAAGGAGTTTCCTAATGAGCGTGAACAGTACTGAAAGGATTCTATACGAGGATAACCATCTCCTGGTCTTCAACAAACTTCCTTCCGAGATCGTTCAGGGCGATAAGACGGGTGATGTTCCGCTGGTTGATCTCTTAAAAGTTTACATTAAAAAGAAATACCACAAGCCGGGAAATGTTTTCCTGGGTGTTGTCCATCGCCTCGACCGGCCTGCCAGTGGTGCGGTGATCTTTGCACGCACCGGAAAAGCGCTGGGCAGGCTGAACGGGATGCTCAGGGATGGAAATATTCAGAAGATCTACTGGGCGGTCGTAAAGAACAGGCCTGTGCCTGAATCCGGTCATCTTGTTCACTTTTTGCGCAGGAATGAGGAGCAGAACAAGTCTTATGCATATGACCATGAGGTACGGGGTGCCAAACGAGCCGAGTTGAATTACCGGCTTCTTCAATCCGGCGAATTTTATCATCTGATTGAGATAGAATTACTTACAGGGCGTCATCACCAGATCCGGGCACAGCTGGCCGCCGTCGGGTGTCCGATCAAGGGTGATATCAAATATGGTTTCCCGCGCACCAACGACGACGGTTCCATTCATTTGCATGCACGTCGGGTAGAGTTTTCCCACCCTGTATCGAAGGAAACGATCCGGATCGAAGCTCAGCCGCCCGCTGATGCGTTGTGGGATTATTTTGGTGGTTGACGGACGACTGTGAGGCAGCAGCCGGCAGTTGGCAGGCTCCGTAGGAGCCCCAGTACGGCAGCCTGGAATTTGGATGTTGGAATTTGTTTGGAATTTGGATGTTGGGATTTGGAATTTATCCCGGATTTTGTCCGGATAAATTTATCAGGACAACAAATGTCTTTTTACAAAACACTGTAAATCAATATGTAGCCGGATCATTTGTCCGGATAAAATTTATCCGGACAACAAGGCTATTGATTTGACAGGAGTTATGTTTATTTTTACACCTCAAAATGAGGATGATGTATCTGGTCTGTTTTCCATAGAAATACTCCGCTTCCGGCGGATAGTGTCATCCGGCGGACCTTTTTAAGTTGTTTCTTAGAGGCTGTCCCAAAAGGGCAGCCTCTCTTGTGTAAATCCCAAATTCCAGGATCCAAAATCCAAACAAATTCCAAATTCCAATCCCTCATCACATCGCTTATCGGGATAAGCCGCTGCCCTTTGACTGTTGATTGTTGACTGCTGACCGCCGACCGCCGACCGCCGACCGCTGACCGCTGACCTAATCCCGCTGCTTCCTGTAATATTCCACTGTCCTTTTCAAAGCTTCCGCCTGGCTGTATTTCGGCCTGAAACCCAGCTCTTTTTCAGCCTTGGCTGAAGAAAATGTAAAATCAGTACAGGTATAGGTTACGGCAAACCGGCTGAATTTAGGATAATACCGCACGATAGGACGGATCAGCCAGGCAAAAAATTCGGAAATGCTGCCGATGGCATAGGCAAGACCTTCTGGAAGCCAGAGATTCTTTGGAAAGATCCTGTACCCTGCCCCGGTAACGATAGGGTCAAAAAAGGAGAAAAAGTTTGTGCCCGGGCCGTCGGTGATGAAATAGACTTTGCCGGCCACACCGGGTTCCTTTTCCAGCAACGCTTTCACAGCCAGCACGTGCGCATGGGCCATGTTCCCCACATATACATGCTGACATTTCGACCTGCCATTACCCAGCCGGACATAAAAGCCTTTCCGGGCCATATCGATCAGCGAGCCGATATGGTAGGGATCGGCTTCGCCGTAGATGTCGGAAGGACGCAAAACCACCCAGTCGACCGAACCATGATCCAGCGACCTTACGGCCTGCTCGGCCAGGTACTTGGAGCGGCAGTAGACCGTCTGGTGTCTTTCGGGATAGGGCTGCGCCTCATCGATATCCACCAGGGGTTTGCCGGTGAACACCGCATCCAGCGAGCCAGTGTACACCAGGGACCGGATGCCGTGTTCCCTGCAGGCCCTGAGCACATTCACGGTACCGGTGTAATTGACCGATAAAACCTCTTCTTCCGATTTTGTACCCCAGTCGATGATGGCCGCCGAATGGATCACGGCATCCACCCCTTTACAAGCGTCGGAGAGTTGTTCATAATGGCGCACATCCCCCTGTATAAAACGTACTTTTGATGACAAAGGAATAACTGATTCCTTAACATCAAAAACGGTGATGGCCAACACCGCGACAGGGCAGTCGGGTGCCAGGAACTCCTCCACGATTCGCCGGCCCAAAAAACCGGTACCGCCGGTAACCAGAATGCTGATCCCTTTTGGATATTGTTTCGTAACGCTCATTTTATTTTCTTTGCCTGTAAAAAAGAGGCTAAAATAAAACGAATCCTTTAAAAGACCACAATGAAATCCATGATTCTGATACGGGGCGAAAAGCAGGAATCCTGCAATGCATTTAAGGAGCGCGTACTGGACTTCGCCAGGAAGGTTGCCACAAATGCACCGGGAGTAAATGTATCCCTGACGCTTACCGAGGGTCCTCCGCCTCCACTATCGGTTATCCCTTTTAAAAGAAGAAAAGCAGCCGTACTGTCGATTTCCGGGAAGATCGAAGGGATGACAGAACTGACCTTCCTGCCAAAGGGATTGGCTGGCGTATACCAGGTGACGGAAGCCCTGCCTGTCGCCTATCAAAAAACCTGGGCCGACGGGACACGGACACCGGGAGTTTGCCTGCTTACCTTGTTCCGGAAAAAACCAGGCATTGATTATGCAACATTCCTGGACCGCTGGCTCAACAGTCATACGCCGCTGTCCCTGAAGATCCATCCCCTGTGGCACTATAACCGGAATGTTGTGGATGCCAGGGGGAGGGATGCCCTGGAGGGATGGGACGGCATCGTGGAGGAGCATTTCCGGAAAAGACAACACCTGACCAATCCCTTCATTTTCTTTGGCAATCCCCTTACCATGTGGTACCATATGATCCAGGTGTACACTGATACAAGATCCTTCCTGGATTATCATACCATCGAGACATACCTTGCTCGGGAATATGTACTGAAATCAAGCACCCCTTCCCAACTCCTCCCCTGAAGGGGAGGTGCTTAGGGGGTGGGGTCAATATCCTCTACTGCTACCTATATTTGGCTGCTACGGAGCCGCGGGTCAAGCCAGCAATTCCACCGTAATTCAGCTCCTCGGATCTGGGGATTAGGCTACATTCAATCTGTGCGCCTCCGTATTTCCTCTGTGTTCTCCGTGGTTAAATAAAAAACCTCTGTCGTTCTGATATTTTCAATTCCAACTATAGGAAATTAACTCCGGGAGCTTTTTCTGTATCAATGAAATCGGTACCTTTGCAAGGGTATTGTGATTTAATTAACAGAAGATTTTAAATTATTGATTTTATGGAACTTACAGAAAAAATGACCTCGGCCTACCTGATGGGGCTGGAAGAGAAGTACGGAGCGCACAATTACCATCCGCTGCCAGTGGTGCTGTCGCGTGGTGAGGGGGTTTACCTCTGGGATGTGGAAGGAAAGCGCTACTACGATTTTTTATCTGCCTATTCAGCGGTCAACCAGGGGCACTGTCATCCGCGCATCATCCAAGCGCTCATTGACCAGGCAAAGACGCTGACGCTGACGTCGAGGGCGTTTTACAATGATTCACTGGGCCCTTACGAAAAATACATCACCGAATTCTTCGGCTATGATAAGATGCTGCCCATGAATACGGGCGCGGAAGGAGTGGAAACTGCGCTGAAGCTCTGCCGCAAATGGGCCTATCATGTCAAAGGCATCCAGGAGTCAAAAGCTAAAGTGATCGTATGCGAAGGTAATTTTCACGGACGGACCATTACGGTGATCTCTGCATCCACCGATCCGGATGCACGGGAAGGCTTTGGCCCCTATACGCCCGGATTTGTCGTAATCCCCTACAACAATATCCCCGCGCTGGAGAAGGCGCTGGAGGATCCCGATGTGGCAGGCTTCCTGGTGGAGCCCATCCAGGGGGAAGCAGGTGTATTTGTACCGGATGAAGGATATCTTTCCTCAGCCTGCCGGCTGTGCCAGTCGAAGAATGTGCTGTTCATTGCCGATGAGGTTCAGACCGGACTTGCCCGTACCGGCCGTATGCTGGCCTGCGACCACGAAGACGTGCGGCCGGATATGATCATCCTGGGCAAAGCGCTTTCAGGCGGGGCCTATCCGATTTCCGCGGTCCTTGCCGACGATGAGGTCATGCTGACCATCAAACCCGGTCAGCACGGAAGTACCTTTGGCGGCAATCCGCTTGCGGCAAAGGTCGCCGTCACATCCCTGCAGGTCCTCCGCGATGAGAACCTTGCAGAAAATGCTCAACAGATGGGTCAGCTATTCCGGTCGGAAATGAAAAAGATCCCATCCGACATGATCGAGCTGGTGAGGGGAAAAGGACTGTTGAATGCCATCGTTATCAAACCGAAGAACGGAAAGGAAGCATGGGATGTCTGTCTGAAGATGGCGGAGAACGGTGTGCTGGCCAAGCCCACGCACCAGCATATCATCCGGTTCGCTCCTCCGCTGGTGATCACACAGGAACAGATCCTGGATGCGGTCCAGAGAATTCGCGAGTCGATACTTAGTTTTGCTTAAAATTGCACTACAAGCCTTACATTCAGCTGCCTGGGCGTCAGGCGGTTGGGAACAGGATACTGGTAATTGTCGATGGTCCGCACCCAGAGGTAGGAGACGGTATTCTTATGCTGCAGAAGGTTGAATACTTCAAGGCTGATCCAGGCATTTTCAATGTAGCGCAAGGGATTCTTTTCAGAAAAGAATGTCCCCTGCCCGATCAGCTGCTTTGAAAATCCGACATCCACGCGCAGGTAGGGTGACGATTCAAACACATGCTTGTATTTGGGCTGATCCGGTGGACCAAACGGCAGATTGGTCCCGTACAGGAACGTCATCTGCATCCGGTAGGTCGGGTTCATGGGAAGATAATCCTGAAAGAACAGACCGAAATTGATCCTCTGATCGGTCGGCCTTCGGATGTACCCGGGGTAAACGATATTGCTGTCGGCATCAAAATAGTAGTCATCTTCAATATCCTCCATGGTCTTCATGAAGGAAAGGCTGGCCCAGGATTCCATCCCTTTCACAAATTCGCCGTTCACCTTCATGTCGATGCCGGCTGCATAGCCGTGGGAGTTATTCGTCGCAGCATACCGTATCCTGACGTTGTCGATGATATATGGAACCAGGTCATCCAGCTTTTTATAGTAGACTTCCGTCACGAACTTGAAGGGCCGCGACCATGCCGTGAAATTCCAGTCGCTGCCCAGGACGAAGTGGATCGACTTCTGGGCCTTCAGGTCGGTGTTGAGGTTGCCTTCATAATCCCGCATCTCGCGGTAAAAGGGTGGCTGGTAGTAATACCCGGAAGAAAAACGGAAGAGGATATCCTGTTTCATGCGAGGCTTGTAGGAGAGGGTAAACCGGGGGCTGACCAGGAACTGCTGGTTCATATCCCAGTAATGAAACCTGATCCCGTAGGTCAGGGCAAGCCGTGACGAATCGGTGACCAGGATGCTCCAGCTATCCTCCCCAAAAGCCGTGAAGCGGTTGGAAGAAAGGGTATGGTCTGCCCTGGCGGCAGAGAAAAGTTCAAAGGGATGTGATGGCTGGGCCGAAGGAACGGTGTATCCTATGGAATCGGGGGGATGCGGAAGGGAAAAACCTGCCGAGTCGAGCAGTTCCCATTCAACCAACGCATCCTCGATCCATTCATGCTGGTATTTCACCCCCCACTGGATGTAATGACGCGAAACATCATAGATCGCCCTGTGTTCCAGGTTGAAGACATTCGCTACCAGATCATTGCGGGCATGATCGAGGTAGGAGCCGACTCCCAGGAGTTCGGTGGGCTCTCCGAAATCCTCGCTGGTATAGTCCGTTTCCAGGCGTGAGATCCAGTATTGCCCCAGGATATCAAAATTCTCGGTCTCCAGTGTGCGGAATCCCGATGCAATGAACTTCATCCTCAGGTTTTCCTTCAGGTTGTAGTCCAGGGTAAGTCCTCCCAGGTAATTGACAAACTTGTCACGTTCATTTCCCTCCATGTAGACCGTGAACTTGTACGCCTCATTGATGGCACCAAAAGCGGTTTCCCTGGACTGGGGGACCACCTGGTAGATATTTCTGGCCATATAGCCTAAAAAGGAGAGGTTGAGTTTTTCGGTCAGCCTGTAGCTCAGCAATGTCTGGACGTCGGTATATACAGGTTTATAGTCTCCTTCAGTTTCAAGGCCTTTGAGGATGTACTGGTTGTTCTTATAGCGGACACCCAGCAGGTAGGTAAAGCGCTGGTTGCGGTCGGCACCTTCCAGATGAAAGGTTGCTCCCAGAAGGCTGAGGGAGAAGGAGCCTGCGAACCGGGTGGGCTGTTTATATTTGATATCCAGCACGGAGGATAATTTATCCCCGTATTCGGCATCAAAGCCGCCCGCTGAGAAGGAAATGGCCGACACCAGGTCGGGATTCAGGAAGCTGAGTCCCTCCTGCTGGCTCGACCGGATGAGAAAGGGGCGGTAGATCTCGATATCATTGACGTAGACCAGGTTCTCGTCGTAATTGCCTCCGCGTACCGAATACTGTGAGCTCAGCTCGTTGGTGCCTGCCACGCCGGGCAGAGTCTTGATCAGGCTCTCGATAGAGCTGCCCGAGACAGAGGGGATCAGGGTGGCGTCTTTGGGGTCGATCCGGGTAAGGGTGGTAGTCCTGAGCTTCTGGTCCTCTATGACCACATCCGGCAGCTCGGTGGTGGATGGTTGCAGGATGACATTGATCTCTTTTCTTTCGCCAGGTTCCAGGTAAAATTCATAACGCTGTGTAACGTATCCCACAAAACTGTAGACGACGGTCATTTCGGTAAGGGCGGGTACCTTTATCTCATAGTTTCCTGATTTGTCCGTCGCATTGCCGCTTGGGAATCCCGCAACCGAAATATTGACCAGTTCCAGTGGTTCATACCGGCTCGCGGTCACCTTACCATAAATAATTGCCGTTTCCTGACCCGTCAGAAAGAACGGAAACAGGAATAAAAGAAGGAATATGAGGTGGAAGGATCGAATCATTGACCGGTTGACAGTTGGCGGTTGGCAGTTGGCAATAAGCAGTTGTCGTTCATGATCGGGGATGATGAATACCTTTTGATATTTGATTTTTGCTTCTTGATTTTTGATCTTACTGTTTCTTCTGGCGTTTGAATTTCCCCTCCTTCCATGCCTTGAAGAACTGCGCCCAGGCAAAGGGGTCGAGGATGGTGATGGGTTGTGTCTGGCCGATATAGTAGTGTTTATAGGTTTCCCACTGCATGTAATTCTTATAGTTCATGCTCCCGTCCATGGGCGATGACATAGCCCGTTCCTTCAGTTCAGCCCGTGCAAGGTTGATGCGGGCCCGCTCCAGGTCGTCCTGGGGGATGTCCATTTTGACAAATGCTTCCCTGAATTGCTCTTTTGTCGGCCACGGGTAGATCACGGTTTCATCCAGCAGAATCGTATCCGCGGTCATGGTCTTGATCAGCGTATAACGGCTCCTGGTAATCGTGTCAGGGATCGTATAGGATGATCTTTTATATCCCACCGATGTGAACAGTATCGTATCACCTGCCCGTGCAACGAAGGAGAAATAACCGTAGTAATCGGCCACTGTGCCCCAGCGGTTTTTCTTGACCATGATATGCGTGAAGGGAACCGGACGAAGGCTGTCGGCCGTGACCACCACTCCCGAAAACTGTACCAGCCTTTCCTTTTCTTCCTGTTTCTTTTGGTCACCGGTCTGTGACCATAGATCTGAACCCGGGAACAGGATCAGGAACAGGAACAGGATATGGTAAGTTCGTTTCATCGGCAGCCCACAAAGATACCTTGATTTGGTGGATTAATGAAAACGGCCCCCGGAGAAATTTATTTTCAGCAAACAATGAAGAATGAATCTATTTACCCCTCCCAGATCTCCGCTTTCGCGGGGACCAGGGAATTGCCGGGAGAGATGTCATATCCAATTAAATGAAAAAATGCCGTTTCCATCAGGTAACGGCATTCCTTGCTTGATCTATTATTGATCGTGGCTCTTTTGATCTGTCATTTATCCAGGAATCCCTTTTCCCTGGCTTCCTGAATGCAGGCATACAGGCCTTTCTTATTGATATTCCTCAGTCCTGCTGCAGATACCTTCAGGGTGATCCATTTGCCTTCTTCCTCCACAAAGAATCGTTTGGTTTGCAGGTTGGGATAGAATCTTCTTTTAGTCTTGATATTCGAATGGGAAACACTGTTCCCTACGATCATGCTTTTTCCGGTGATTTGACAAATGCGTGACATTTTCTTAAAATTTTCCGTCGTTCAAAAAGTGGGGTGCAAAGTACGGGAAAAAAAATCAAATAAACAAATGAGAGTTATTTTTCTGTCATTCGTTGTCATTTATAGTCATTCCTTGTCATGTATGACTACGAATCACGTAAAGCACGGAGTGCTGGCAGATGACTACGAATGACCATCAATGGCTATGAATTAGCAATCTCTTTCCTCAGCATATCCAGCGCCGCCATGGCCGTACGCCGGATGAACCGCAGGCGGTCGTCCTTGAAGAAAAATTTCCTGGCAGTGGTACCTCCGGGGGAAGATACAGCAATCCAGACGGTCCCGGCGGGCTTTTCGGGTGTGCCGCCATCCGGACCGGCAATACCGGAAGTTGAAACGGCATAATCAGTACCGAACCGGTTCCGGATCCCTTCAGCCATCTCCCTGACCACCTGTTCGCTCACCGCACCGAATGTTAGCAGGGATTGGGACTGAACCCCGAGTTCCTGTTCCTTGATGGGATTGGCATAGGCGACGACCGAGCCTGTGTAGTACCGTGAGCTCCCGGGAACACTGGTGATCAGGTGGGCAATGTAGCCACCTGTGCAGCTCTCTGCCGTGGCCAGGGTCTGATGTTTTTCGGACAATTCTTTCCCGATCACTCCTTCCAATGTGTCATCATCATAACCGAAGATCAATTCCGGGATCAGCTGGCTGAGCCGGATGATCTGATCATGGATCTCATGGGCAAGTTCTTCGGCATTCGTGCCCTTTCCCGAAAGACGCAGCCTGACCAGTCCGGGCTGCGGCAGGTAGGCCAGCCTGATATGGGGAGGGAGTGCCAGCTCCCACGGTTCGATCATCTCGCTTATCTTTGACTCACCGGCACCCGTCGTCAGTACGGTCTTATGAAGGATGACATCCTCCGCGAAACGCTTTTTCAGTTCAGGGAGGATGTGCTGCTGCATCATCTCTTTCATTTCAAAGGGAACTCCCGGCATGACGATATAGATCCGTTCATTTTTCTCAAACCAGAGTCCGGGAGCAGTTCCCACGGTGTTGGGTACCGGCCGGGCACCTTCAGGGACCATGGCCTGGGAGCGTTGCGAGTGCAGGGCTGGTATCCGCCTGTTCCGCAACTGTTGGCTGACCTGTTCATAAACAGATTCATCGAAGCGCAGGGATACGTTGAAGTACCTGCAGAAAGCCGTTTTGGTGATATCATCCCGGGTTGGGCCCAGCCCTCCGGTCACCAGGATCACGCCGGCCCGCGAGGTTGCAGCCTTGATGGAATCCTCTATTTCGTCAAGGTCATCTCCCACAGCCGTCATCCGGACGGTCATAATGCCGATGTCGCTCAGCTCCGATGCGATCCAGGCTGCATTGGTATTGATGACCTGCCCGATCAGGAGCTCGTCACCGATGGCAATGATCTCTGCTTTTTTCATGCGATGCGCTTTAGAACGCACAAAATTACGGATTTCCATCATGGATGTACAGGCGGTTTGATTACTTTTGTCGCATGAGTGAACCGTTTTACAAGCACACCGACCTGATCATCAATCCTGATGGAAGCGTCTACCACCTGCACCTGAAACCGGAGCAGGTTGCTCCCTGCGTGATCATTGTAGGTGACCCCGAGCGTGTTGGAATGATCTCAGGCCATTTTGACCAGATCGAGTACATCGGACAGAACAGGGAGTTGCTGACCCATACCGGGTACCTGGGCAATAAGAGGGTGATGGTCATGTCGACGGGGATGGGACCCGATAACATCGACATTATCGTGCATGAGCTGGATGCCCTGGTCAATATTGATTTCAGCACGCGTACCAGGAAAAGTGACCACACGCGGCTGACCATCCTGCGCATTGGCACTTCGGGTGCGATCCAGCCGGAAGTCCCCCTGAATGCTTTTGTCATGTCGGAATATGCCATCGGCATTGATGGGTTGATGAATTATTACCGCGATGAGAACAATCTCCTTGAATATGATCTTGCCGAAGCTTTCCGTGCACACACCCACTGGCCGGAAAAGCTATCCCAGCCCTATGCTGCCAGAGGATCCGAGCTCCTGATGCAGAAGCTCGATGCAGGATTCCTGAAAGTGATGACCCTTACTGCCCCGGGATTCTATGGACCGCAGGGTCGCTCGGTGCGACTTCGCCTCGCCTATCCAGAGCTCAATGATGCGATCGCTTCCTTTTCTTTCAGGGGAAGAAAGATCACGAATTATGAAATGGAAACCTCAGCGCTTTACGGTCTTTGCAGGATGCTTGGTCATGAAGCCATTACGGTTTGTGCTGCCATTGCCAACCGGGCTTCCAACCAGTACGATCCCGGTTACAAGAGCAAGGTCGGCCAGCTGGTAGAATTGCTGATGGACCGGTTGCAGCAGTTATAGGAGCTATCTTAAATAAGCCTGCAGGAATTTCCGGGTGTTTCCTTCCACTCTTTTCACCACATCGGAAATGTCACTCTGTTCGAATTTCTCACCGGTGATGATCTCGTACAATTCGATGTATCGTTCCGAGACCTGGTGCACGAAATCATCGTCCATCATGGGTATCTGCTGACCGTCTTTACCCTGAAATCCATTCTGCATGAGCCATTCCCTGACAAACTCCTTGGAAAGCTGCCTCTGGGGTTCATTGTTTGCCAGTCGTTCTTCATATCCATCCTTATAGAAATACCTTGAAGAATCCGGTGTGTGAATCTCATCAATGAGGTAGATCTGGTCATCGATCTTTCCAAATTCGTATTTGGTATCTACCAGGATCAGGCCCATGTTCTCAGCCATCCGTGTGCCTCTTTCGAAGAGGGCATATGTCATGGTTTCGAGCCTTTGATAATCCTCTCTGCCGACCAGGCCGGAGGAGATGATCTCTTCCCTGGAAACATCTTCATCATGACCTATGATGGCCTTTGTTGTCGGGGTGATGGCAGGTGACATGAAGCGCTGGTTTTCCTTCATCCCGTCGGGCATCGGCACACCGCACAGTCTTCTTTTGCCCTGTTGATACTCTCTCCAGGCGTGTCCTGAGAGGTATCCCCGGATGACCATTTCCACCTTGAAAGGTTCGCATCTGCGTCCAAAGGTAACCATGGGATCAGGCACGGCGATCTTCCAGTTCGGTACAATATCCTCGGTGGCGTCAAGAAATTTTGAGGCAATCATGTTGAGCACCTGACCCTTGAAGGGTATACCTCTTGGCAGTACCACATCGAAGGCGGATATCCGGTCGGTTGTGATCATGAGTAAATACTGATCATCAAGTGTATATACATCCCTGACCTTCCCTTTGTAGAGATTTGTCTGTCCGGGAAAAGAAAAATTGGTTTCAACCACGGCGTTTTTCATAGCAGAGCGGATTTGTTGGAAGTTTTGTCAGAAGTTCTTCATTCCCTGTGTTGGTGATAGGCGTTCAGAACACGGGATACCAGTTTATGACGGATGATGTCTGTTTCGTCGAGGAGCACAAAACCAATCCCGGGTATGTCCTGGAGGATCTGGGAAGCATGCACCAGACCCGACTGCTGGTTTTTTGGCAGGTCGATCTGTGTGATATCTCCTGTGACGATAAATTTGGCGGCTTTACCCATTCGGGTGAGAAACATTTTCATCTGGGGGATGGTGGCATTCTGGGCTTCGTCGAGGATGGCGAAGACGTTATCAAGGGTCCGGCCGCGCATGAAGGCGATAGGAGCGATCTCGATGGTGCCGTCTTCCATGTAGGAAAGCAGTTTCTGTGTAGGTATCATATCGCGGAGGGCGTCGTAGAGCGGTTGGAGGTAGGGATCCAGTTTATCCTTGAGATCGCCGGGCAAAAATCCGAGGTTCTCACCGGCTTCCACGGCTGGGCGTGTCAGGATGATCCGCTTGACCTCTTTGTTCTTCAATGCCCTCACGGCCAGGGCCACTGCTGTATAGGTCTTGCCGGTTCCGGCGGGCCCGATGGCAAACACCAGGTCATTTTTCAGGGTACTTTCCACCAGCTTCTGCTGATTCATCGTCCTGGCCTTGATCAGGTTGCCCTGCCGGCCATGCAGCAGGATGTCGCTGCCGGTCTCACTGACCGCATAAAATCCGGTGTCCTCCGGCTGTCCGATGATCTGTTCCACATCGTTTTCCGTCAGCTTACCAAATTTATCATAATGCATGAGCATCAATGAAAATTTCTTCCCAAATTGTTCAATTTCGCTATCTTCCCCAATCACCCTGACCGTATCGCCCCGTATTACAAATTTCAGAAGCGGAAATCCATCCCTGATCATTTGTACATTGCGGTCATTGACTCCATAGATATCAACGGCATTGTAGGATTCGATGCTGAAGGTCTTTTCGGTCATATCACTGGATAAATCTGATCAAAGTTATTTAAAAACTGAAGTGTTCAGATCAAATTTGTAATTTTGAAGTGCACAAAAATAGCTTAAATCGTCAAACGTAAGGGAATCTTTTCCGATATCTGCTTATGGCCATTATAACGATCACGAGTGACTGGGGTTTGAAAGATCCTTACCTTGCGAGTGTCAAAGGCACGATGCTGTCGCAGCTTCCGGATGTTACGATCGTGGATATTTCACATCAGATAACGCCCTTTGATATGAATCAGGCGTCGTTTGTTGTGCGGAACAGTTTCCGGAGCTTCCCTGCCGGGACCGTTCACCTGATCGGGATCAATACGGAGGCTTCGATCGAAACCCCGCATACCCTTGTTCTTTATGAGGGGCATTTTTTTATCGGGGCAGATAACGGCATCTTTTCACTGATCTTTGACCACGATCCGGACAGGATCATTGAGATCGACGTCATACAGGACTCCGATTATTTTACATTCTCGGAGCGGGATGTTTTTGCCAAGGTAGCGGTTCACATTCTGACGGGTAAACCGATCGATGAGTTGGGTGGTCCGCGGCCCGCCCTTACCCGGATGATCTCCTTCCAGCCTGTTGCGGATGGACAGGTCATCAAGGGAAAAGTGATCTACGTGGATGTTTACGAGAATCTGATCACCAATATCAGTCATTATCTGTTCCGGTCGGTGGGCAAAGGGAACCGTTTTACGATCACTTTCCGTAATCCCCAGTATTCCGTCCAAGCCATCAGCACCTCCTACAGCGATGTGCCGGAAGGGGAAATGCTGGCCATTTTCGGGACCTCCGGATTGCTGGAGATCGCCATGAACAGGGGAAATGCCAGCAGCCTGCTGGGAATGGAGGTCGACGATCCGGTAAGGATCGAATTCAACGAATAGGCTACCGTCTCATTTCTTGTGTATCAAATCCTTCCATCTGACCGAATAGGCGATGCCTATATTGATGCCGACACTGCTGGCTGATAACCGCCGTGTTAACCTATCCGTTGGTTGAGTCTCATCAAAATCCGGTGAAGTCGGAATGTTGTTTTTATCGGTGAGCTCTTTCAGATACGCTGAATACCGTTCTGCCGTCGTCAGGTTGTACAGGCCATAGGAATACTCATTCATCAGGTCGTTGGTCACCGATTTATACCTGATGATCTCAGAGGATTTATAAGTGACAGAAGCCAGCTGTATCGCCACTTCACCATAAAGAGATACTTTTTTCCCGATGGGGTAAGCGGCATCCAGGGATGCATAAAATCCCGGGGAAAAAAGAAACGTGTACTTTTCTGTCTTCCAGGTCGCCTGGGCATAGTCAAACTGTTCATAATTGATCGAAGAACTGGATTCGATGGTAAAATACCTTCCCGGCGGCATCAGAATACCAAACCTGCCTGAGAGTGTGAGATCGGATCTTTTCAAGGGCATGTACAAGGCCGGACCTATTTTTACATAATGTGAGGTGATCCTGGCAATGGACTCCGTGTAATAATCAGGCTCATCAACTTTTTCAAAAAGTATGTCAGGGCTTAGCATAAACTGATAGCCCAGCTCAATGCTGAGGTTCTTTTCAAGGAAATAGGATCCCGAGGCTGAAAAGCTGAATCCTCTGCCAACCGATCCGATGATCAATTCCGACCGGTGCATATCAGCAGTCGAACTGGTATTCGTTCCAAGCTCTCCGCCTGCAAAACCCGCATAGTAGCCCACATCGATACGGAAAGAAGTTGAATGCTGCTGTGCGTGCAGATAACTTACAGGCCATATCATGAAAGGCACCAGTACTATCCATGGTTTAAGCCGCATATTCAATTTCTTGCTGATTGAGAAGGCCAGTGGGTGGGGTAATCCTCCGAAAGGCGAAATTAGCAAAAAGTATAACCGGAAAATAATTATTTTTGTCTTCCCTTGTAATAAACTGGTTTGAACCGATGATCGCATTGCTCCGGAAAGAAATCAACAGTTTTTTAAATTCACTGATCGGTTACGTGGTGATCATTGTATTTCTCCTGGTGACCGGTCTGTTTCTATGGGTTTTCCCGGGCGATTTTAATATTCCGGACTTTGGCTATGCAACGCTTGACAGTTTGTTTGTCGTTGCGCCCTTTGTTTTTCTCTTTCTCATCCCTGCCATTACCATGCGGTCGTTTGCGGAAGAAAAGCGCAGCGGCACCATTGAAATGATCCTCACCAAACCCCTGACGGATTTCCAGATCCTGTTTGCCAAGTTCCTTGCCGGCTTTCTGTTGGTGGCCTTCTCCCTGCTGCCCACGCTGATCTACCTCCTGTCGGTATACATGCTCGGCCAGCCTGCCGGTAACCTGGACATGGGAGGCACATGGGGTTCTTATCTGGGACTGCTCTTTTTGGGAGCCGGTTTTGTGGCGATCGGGCTCTTTGCCTCGTCCATCACCGACAATCAGATCGTTGCCTTTGTCGTGGCTGTGCTGATATGCGGTTTCGCCTATATCGGTTTTGAGCTGATCTATTCGCTGGAGCTTTTTGGACGTTTCGATCTTTTCATCCAGACCCTGGGGATCCAGTCGCACTATGCCTCCATCAGCCGCGGAGTGATCGACACCCGCGACCTGTTCTATTTTCTGAGCCTGGTCTTTGTGTTCCTCATGCTGACCCTTCTTGTGATCAAGAGCCGGAGGTGGGAGGCGGGAGGCAGTCAACAGTCAGAAGTCAGAAGTCAGAAGTCATATCGGCAGGGTAAAGAACCAGGGGAGGAGAGATTAAACGTCAGAAGGAGCGACCTTTTATCTTTCGGGATGGGGTTGATCATGATCCTTGTGGTCAATCTGATCAGTTCTTATGTATTCACCCGGATCGACCTGACCTCCGGGAAACGCTACTCCTTATCGCAACCCACCAAGGAACTGCTGAACGATCTGGACGATATCGTTTATTTCAAGGTTTACCTTGACGGGGATTTTCCTGCCGGATTCAAACGGTTGAGAAATGCGACTAAAGAGATGCTGGATGAGTTCAGGGCCTATTCTTCCAGGATCCAGTACGAATTCATCAATCCCTCTGATGCTGCAACCCCATCGGAAGTAAAAGCCCGGCAGGAAGAGCTGATACGAAAGGGATTGAATCCCACCGATCTGATGGTGAAGACGAGTGACGGTTCGAGTCAGCAGATCATCTTCCCCGGGGCTATCGTATCTTACCGGCAAACCGAACTGCCCCTGGAGTTGCTGCAAAGTCAGATCAATCAGACACCCGAAGAGATCCTCAACCATTCGGTGCAGTCGCTGGAATACAACATTTCCAGCATGATCCACAAACTTACGCTCCGTACAAAGCCTGCGCTGGCCTTCATTGAAGGTCACGGCGAGCTGAAGGAGACCGATGTGTACGACATCACTGCATCCCTCAGTGAGTACTATAAGGTAGAACGTATCAGCCTGGATGAACGGATTTTTGCGTTGGCTCTGCGGGATACGGCCAACGACGGGACGATCGCCATCCGGAACAAATATGCCGCCATCCTCATTGCGCAACCGGAAACTGCCTTCAGCGAGAAGGACAAGTTCATCATCGATCAGTTCATCATGCAGGGTGGCAAGGTCCTGTGGCTGATCGATCCGGTGAACGCCACCATGGACAGCCTGGTTGCTTCACCGACGACCCTGGGCCTGGCCCGCGACCTGAACCTCCAGGATATGCTCTTCAAATACGGTGTCCGTCTGAATCCCGACCTGATCCTTGATCTCAACGCGCTGCCCATACGAATGGTGACAGGCATGATCGGCGACCAGCCCCAGATCGGATTTGTTCCCTGGTATTATTTTCCAATCATCTTTCCGACTTCCAGCCATCCTGTAGTAAGGAACCTGAATGCGCTCATGACTAATTTTATCAGCAGCCTCGATACCGTGGAGGCGGAAGGGATCAGGAAAACCATTCTGCTGGAGACCTCACCCTATTCAAGGATAATGCAGACCCCTGTGCTGATCGATCTGCGCATCTGCCAGGAAGAACCGGATCGACTCCTGTACAGGACAGCCCATGTGCCTGTTGCTGTGCTACTGGAAGGAACATTTGAGTCCCTCTATAAAAACAGGGTTCCTCCCCAGATCCAGAACAGTCCTTTAATAGGTTTCAGGGAAAAAAGCCCGCCAACAGGAATGATCGTTGTGGCCGACGGAGACATCATCCGCAATCAGCTGCATGTTTCGCAGGGATATCCCCTGCCTCTCGGCTTTGACCAGTACACAAGGCAGCACTTCGGGAATCGTGATTTCATCCTCAATGCAGTCAACTATCTATGCGATGATTCAGGCCTGATCGCAGCCAGGTCCAAAGAGGTGAGGCTAAGGCTGCTGGATAAAACAAAGCTGACCTCCCACCGGACGCTGATCCAGGTGACCAATACGGTACTCCCGGTGGTACTGATCCTGTTATACGCCCTTATAAGAATGTACCGGCGAAAGCATCGGTATGTACATGCCATACGATCACGTTCCTTGACTTAAATTCATGAAAAAAAACCTGATATATACTGTTCTCATCATTCTTCTGGCCGCATTTGCCGCTTTTCTGGTGATTACCTCTTCCAGGAGCACTCTCCGCAGGGAGACGGCCTCTTTTGCCATCAGTGACACCAGTTCGGTGACAAAGATCTTCCTTTCGGATAAAAGCAACCGTAACATATTGCTGGAACGCAATCCGGAGGGTGGATGGGATCTCAACGGAAAATTCATGGCCCAGAAGGAAAGTGTTGATCTGCTGCTGAAGACCATGCTCAACCTGGCCATCCTTGAGCCGGTATCGGAGGCGGCCCACAATACGGTCATCAAACTACTGGCGGCCAATTCGGTCAAGGTAGAGATCTACCAGAAAGTGCCCCGGATAAAGCTCTTCAGGAAGATCAGGCTCTTCCCGCATGAAAAGAATGTCAGGACCTACTATGTGGGTCATGTCACGCAAAGCAACATTGGCACGTATATGCTGATGGAAGGCTCAAAGGTTCCGTATATCGTTTATATGCCAGGCTTTCGCGGATTTGTCCAATCACGTTACAGGACCATTGAAAGTGACTGGCGTGACCATTCCATTTTTACCATTCCCTTGCAGGAGATCGCCTGGATTTCGGTAGAATTCCCTGCACAACCTGACTATTCCTACAGGATAACCCAGGAGGCTCCTGCTTCATTCCGGCTTTTTTCACTGAATGACAGCATAGAGATACCGGCCTATGACACGGTCCGTGTGCTTGACTTTGTGACATCGTTCATGAATATCCGTTTTGAGGCACTGGTCAACGACATGGATCCGCAGAGACAAGACACGGTATTTGCAGGTTCGCCGCTGCATATCATCACGGTTGCCCGGAAAGATGGCCGGCAACAGGTGGCAAAAACGTACCGCAAACCCGGCTTACCGGGTGAGATCGATCTGGATGGAAATCCTGTCATCTTTGACAGGGACCGGCTCTATGCGGTCATCAATGACGGGCAGGACCATGTACTGATCCAGTACTTTGTTTTTGACCGGATCACCCGGCCGCTACCGTACTACCGATAAAGACCTCTCCTCCGGATCCCCGCTTTCGCGGGGATCCGGCAGGTACAGGTGTGGGGTCAAATCAGACGATTCCCTGGGCAAGCATGGCATCGGCGACCTTGACGAATCCGCCGATATTCGCACCTTTCACGTAATTGATATAGGTATCGGATTCCCTGCCCCATTTTTCACAGGTCTTGTGGATATCGATCATGATCCTGTGGAGGCGCTGGTCGACCTCTTCACGCGACCAGTTAAGCCTCATGGAGTTCTGTGTCATTTCAAGACCCGAGGTGGAGACACCACCTGCATTGGCAGCTTTCCCCGGTCCGTAAAGGATCTTCGATGCAAGGAAGACTTCGATGGCTTCCGGGGTGGACGGCATATTGGCTCCTTCAGAAACGACAAAGCATCCGTTTTTGATCAATGTCCGGGCATCATCGCCATTGATCTCATTCTGAGTAGCAGACGGTAGTGCCACATCGCATTTAATACCCCATGGACGCTGACCTTCTACATATTCAGCTCCATACTTGTCGGCATACTCTTTTATCCTTCCCCTTTTCACATTTTTTAGCTGTTTGATAAAAGCCAGCTTTTCAGCATCAATCCCGTTCTTATCATAGACAAATCCATTCGAATCAGACATGGTCAGCACTTTTGCGCCCATCTGGGTAGCTTTCTCCACAGCGTACTGAGCCACGTTACCTGAACCAGAAACGACACACAGCTTGCCTTTTAATGACTCACCGCGGGCTTTGAGCATCTCCTCAGCAAAATATACCTGTCCGTATCCGGTTGCTTCCGGGCGGATCAGGCTGCCGCCCCATTCAAGGCCCTTCCCTGTCAGAACGCCGGTGAACTCATTGCGAAGCCTCTTATATTGTCCGAAAAGGAACCCTATCTCACGGCCCCCTACTCCGATATCGCCTGCCGGCACATCCGTGTCGGGTCCGATATGCCTGAATAGCTCAGTCATGAAACTCTGGCAGAAGCGCATGACTTCATGATCTGATTTTCCCTTGGGATCAAAATCGGATCCACCCTTTCCGCCGCCCATCGGTAATGTGGTAAGGCTATTCTTGAACACCTGTTCGAAGGCAAGAAACTTCAAAATGCCAAGGTTTACTGTGGGATGGAACCGCAGCCCCCCTTTGTAGGGACCGATTGCGCTGTTCATCTCAATACGGTACCCTTTGTTGATCTGGATCTCGCCCTTGTCGTCGACCCAGGGTACCCGAAAGAGGATAACACGTTCAGGTTCAACCATCCGTTCAAGGATCTTGGCTTCCTTGTACTGTGGATTTTCCTCGATAAAGGGCATCAGGGATGTGACCACCTCTTCCACAGCCTGGTGGAATTCTTTCTCCCCTGGATTTCTGGCGATGACTTTTGCCATGAATTCTTTGACCAACTGGTCATGAACTGGATTTGACATAGTTAATAATTTTTGGATTAGTGATTTTCAGAAAAAGGCGAGCAATATTAACTAAAATCTTCCATGAGTCAGAAAAAAAATGATATTTTTTGTCGACCGATAAAGGATAGGTCAAAGTCCTCTATTTTTGATAAAAAAAAGATCATGAGCGAACAGAAGCCATCTGTGGTGAAGAATATCCAGATTGATCCTGAACAGTTCAGAAAACTGCTGGCCGAGAAGCAGGAGCGGATCAAGGAACTGACTGCCATCAACAAAACGATCGCCCTGATTCGTTCCAACCGTCCGCTGGAGGAAACACTGAACGGGGTATGCCTCATTCTCGAGGATGCCTGGCAGTATCCTGAATACACCGTGGTAAGGATCATTTATGACAAGCACTATTATCACAGTGTTGACTTTGAAGAAACTCCGTGGGCACAGAAGCAGGATTTTGAAACCATTGACGGAAAAAGGGGATCCATTGAGGTACACTACCTTAAAGAGTTCCCCCAGTCGGATGAAGGTCCCTTTCTTAAAGAGGAGCGCGATCTGATCATCAACGTCAGCGGTATCCTGGTGGGCTACCTCAACAGCGTGAAGGGTCTGGAAAACGCCTATGAGACAAGGGAACGACTGAAGGAGATGGCCTGTATCAACCGGACAACGGGTATTCTTAAAGAGGGCAAACCCATTGAGGATTCGCTCTCCCAGATCGTCATGATCCTCCCCCAGGCCTGGCAGTATCCTGAATTCACCGTCGCAAGGATCCGCTTCGCCGGCATGGAATTCACCTCTCCCAATTTCCGGGAAACAGGATGGACCCAACGGCAACCATTTCTTACCATCGACAACCAGGAAGGATCCATCGAGATCTTTTACCTGAAGGATTTCCCCCGCTCTGATGAGGGCCCTTTCCTGAAGGAAGAACGTGAACTGTTACACAACCTGTCTGAATTGATCGCCGGATACCTGAACAGCCTCAAAGGAAAAGCAATCCTGAAGAAGACCCTTTCCGATCAGACGATCCTGGATAAATACAAATCCTCTCCGGATCAACCTAAATACAGCCGGCATCTGCTTCATAACTATCTGACCCATAGTAATATAAACCGTGACATCTACCATGACCTGATGCCTTTCAAGGTGAAAGAGATCCTGCTGGTAGCCAGTCTGTACGACGCCTATAACATTGAGAAGGAAGGAAAATTTGCCGAGTATGTCCTGGGTGAGTTCCAGCAGCTGAACCTGACCTCCATTCCGAGGATCACCGGCGTGTCGACCATTGATGAAGCCATGGAACAGCTTCGCAAGAAACACTTTGACCTGGTCATTCTTATGATAGGAGTGGACAAGACCACACCCATTGAACTAAGCTGCCTGGTAAAACGGGAATTCCCCTATATACCCGTGTTCCTTCTGCTGAACAATGATAAGGATCTGGCCCTGTTCGAGGATAATCAGGATCTGACACGGTGCATCGACAACTTGTTCGTCTGGAACGGTGAATCGAAGATGTTTTTTGCCATGGTCAAGTACCTGGAAGATAAGATCAACGTAGCCAATGACACAGAGGTCGGACTGGTAAGGATCATCCTCCTGGTGGAAGATTCACCGAAATATTACTCGCGGTACCTGCCCCTGCTGTACCATATTGTCATGGAGCAGACACGTCAGATCATCACGGACGTTAGTAGCGACGAATTATATAAAGTACTGAAGCTACGGGTCAGGCCCAAGATCCTGCTGGCTACCAGCTATGAGCAGGCCATGCTGATTGTCAGCAAATACAGCGACCATATGCTCTGCCTGATCACCGACATGAAGTTCGACAAACAGGGCATACCGCTTGAAAATGCAGGGGTGGAGATCATACAGCAGATCCGCAGGGAACTTCCCCGGCTGCCGGTCATTCTTCAGTCGTCAGAAAGAGAAAATGAAAAAACTGCCTATGAGCTCAAGGTGACCTATATCGATAAAAATTCGGATAGCCTGTTGCAGGATCTGAAAAGCTTTATCACGCACTACCTTGGATTCGGAAGTTTCTTTTTCAGGGATAATGAAGGCAACCAGATCGGCGTTGCACAGTCGCTGAAGGAATTTGAGAAACAGCTCAGGACCATTCCCGGTGATTCGCTGCTTTATCACGCCCGGCATGATCATTTTTCGCTCTGGCTGATGGCCCGGGGGGAGATACAGGCAGCACGGATACTGCATCCCAAGAAGGTGGACGAGTTCAAATCGGTGGAACATATCCGGCAGTACCTGCTCAGTGTCATCCAGCAGTTCAGGGACGAGCAGAATAAGGGGAAGGTGGTACCATTTGAAGAATCGGCGATCACCGATGAGACCAACGTGGTCAGTTTGTCGGCAGGATCGCTGGGAGGCAAAGGACGCGGTCTGGCATTCATCAATACCCTGATCTATAACTTCGACTTCACGGGCTCCGTGCCCAACATCAACATCAAAACACCCATCACTTCGGTCATCGGCACGGAGGAATTCGAATACTTCATGATCAGGAACAAGCTCTACGAAAGGATTCTCAACATAGAGGACTATGAGGAGATCAAAAAATGGTTCCTGAAGGGTCATCTTACAGAAACACTCATCAAAAGGCTGAAGACATACCTTAAGCTGATCAACAGGCCGCTGGCCGTCCGGTCGTCGGGATTGTTCGAGGACTCGCTCATGCAGCCTTTTGCAGGTATCTTTGAAACGTATCTGCTGCCCAATAACCATCCCGATCCCAACGAGCGGCTTACTCAGTTGATGGATGCCATCAAGCTGGTGTTCGCCTCGGTATTCTCACCCGTGGCAAGGGGATACATCCATTCCATCAATTACAAGCTGGAAGAGGAAAAAATGGCCGTCGTACTGCAGGAGGTCGTAGGGAACCGCTATGAAGATGCGTACTATCCGCACATAAGCGGTGTAGCGCAATCCTACAATTACTATCCTTTTTCCTACATGAAGCCGGAGGAAGGATTTGCCGTGCTGGCACTCGGACTGGGAAAATATGTAGTGGAAGGAGAAAAAGCACACCGGTTTTCGCCAAAATACCCCAATGTGGAGATCAATACTCCCAAGGCACAGTTTCAGAACTCCCAGCTCGAATTTTTTGCAGTGGATATGAAGAAGAGAAAGATAAACCTGATGGAGGGTGACACCGCCGGGCTGGTCAGGCTCGAAATCGATGCTGCAGAGCGCCATGGAACCCTTTCACATTGCGCCTCGGTGTATAATGTGGAAAACAACACCATCATGCCAGGGCTCAGCAAACCCGGTCCCCGTATCGTAAACTTTGCCGACATATTGAAATACAATTACATACCATTGGCGCAAACCATCGGGGTTACGCTCGATGTGGTGAAAGAAGCCCTTGGATCTCCCGTTGAAATCGAATTTGCGGTAGATTTGAATAAGGACAGGGATTACAAGGCATCCTTTTACCTGCTTCAGATCAAACCTCTTTTGGGGAGCTCACAGGATTACAATGTGGACATGGATGAGATCAGCAGGGAGTCGATCCTTCTGTACACGGAAAAAGGAATGGGCAACGGGATGATATCCACTATTTACGATGTCATCTACGTGGACAGGAATCTTTTTGATAAATCGAAGACGGTGGAGATGGCTGCTGAAATAGAACAGCTGAACAGACAGATGGGTCAGGAAGGGAAAAAGTACGTACTGATCGGACCCGGCAGGTGGGGAACACGCGACCGCTGGATTGGCATCCCGGTGAACTGGCCTCAGATATCCAATGCAAAGATCATCGTTGAAACCAGCCTGGAAGGATTCCCCCTGGATGCATCATCCGGATCCCATTTCTTTCATAATGTAACTTCCATGAACGTTGGGTATTTTTCGATCCAGGATGACAATCCCAGGACGTTCATCCGCTGGGATGTGCTGGATCAGCAGCCCCAGGTACTAAAGGCCCGGTTCTTCCGGCATGTCCGTTTCGAAAAGCCCCTGATGATCAAGATGGACGGGAAAAAAAGGATTTCTGTGATCACATGGCAATAAGGCGGGATGTATCCGGCATCACAGGCAGGAACGAAAGAGTGACTTGCTAAGTGCTTTTGTAACCATTATATTTGTACCACGTTTAATTACAATCATTATGTACGAATTTCTTTCACTCAGGGTCAAATGCCCGATATGCGGGAAAATGCTCATGGACGATGAGCAATTGGTGGACAATGAAGCCAGCATCAGGCTGCTTATCGAGATGGGGGGACAGCGGGGCACCATCCATCTGAGCTCTGTCTACGGCAGTTATAATTATATTTGTGATATGGAGCTTCCGGTTGGGAAAGTTGCCGGTTTTTACTGCCCGCACTGTCAGCAGCAGATCCTCTCCAATGTGGAATGCCTGACCTGTGGAGCTCCGATGGTGCATTTTCACCTGGAAACGGGGGGAAGAGTCGCCATTTGTTCCAGGGTGGGATGTAAAAACCACGCCGTGGAATTCACCGACCTGGGTGATGCCCTGAGAAGGATGTACCAGGAATATGGATTCAGGGGCAGAATGTCTCAAAAACCTGAGGTCAGGCCTGTCTTCATCGAGGAGAAAAAAGTGGATGAATTCAAGGAGATCATTGAATCAGGAACATTTCTTCAGACATATTGTCCTCATTGTTTAAAAAGCCTTATCGAGGATGACATGATCAAACTGGATATTACAAACGAAAAAAATGAAACGGGAGTGATCATGCTCAGCCCTTACCTGAATGTTTTCACTTCAAAATCAACGGTATTTCTCAGGGAACACGAGACCCTAAAGGATATTCAGTGCCCGCATTGCCATCAAAGCCTCCGGCAGGAAGACAAACACTGCGACTGGTGCCATTCTCCGGTTGCCAGGATCAATATCTCTGCCCGGACCAAGTTCATTACGTTTTACATTTGTACGAAGAAAGGCTGCCGCTGGCATGGCCTGAGTGATGACGATCTTTATGAAATGAAGATCGAAGATAGCCTGGAATGGTAATATTAGAGGTCATTAAGTCAATTGATATTAGTTTATGTTTCAGATCAAACGAAAAGAAGAGATGGCGATGGGGACGATCATCCGTTTCGATATCGAAGCGCCAAAAATCGCCAGGAAAGTAAAAGCGGGACAATTTGTCATCATCCGCGTCAATGACACCGGTGAGCGAATACCTTTGACTGTGGCTGATAAAGACGAGTTTGCGGGAATCATTACCATCATCTTCCAGGTGGTGGGCAAGACTACCGCTCTGATGCGATCCCTTAATGAGGGAGATTTCATCAAGGATGTGGTTGGTCCTCTGGGCAGGGCTGCAGACACAGATAAAAAGGGCACTGTCGTCATGGTCGGCGGTGGAACGGGAGTAGCGATCCTGCATCATATTACCAAGGCATTCAAGGAATCGGGTAACTATGTCATTGGCATCATCGGTTCAAAGACAAAAGATATGCTCATCCTGGAAAATGAGATGGAAATCCTTTGCGATGAACTGGTCATCACCACGGATGATGGCACCTATGGCGAACGGGGTTTTGTGACGGGTCCCCTGGCAAAATACCTGGAAGAAAGGTACGACATCAAACTGGTGTATGCCATTGGCCCCATACCCATGATGAAGAATATCATCCGGCTTACACGGCAATACAATGTTCCCACGATGGTCAGCCTGAATCCCATCATGATCGACGGTACGGGCATGTGCGGCGGATGCAGGGTCAAGATCAACGATGAAATACGCTTCTGCTGTGTGGATGGACCTGATTTTGATGGTTTCCAGGTCGATTTTGAGGAACTGGAAAAAAGAAATAATATGTATCTGGCCGATGAAAAGACATCCCTGTTGTTTTCCATACGCTAAAGGCATTGAACTATGTTAGAGCAGGATGTACGTTATTTAAAGTTCAAAACATTCCTCAGTTTTTACTGTCCTCACTGTAAGAAAACCTTCAACGTTGAGAGGCAAAATGAAAGGAGTCTTCTTTTCAATGCGAAATACCATGAAAATGATTTTGAAATCAGGCTGAGTCCTTACCTGGATGTCTTTGAAGTAAAAGCTTCCTATCCGCTCAATGACGGAGAAGTGCTTGATGATCTGATCTGCCCTCAGTGCAAGAAAAGTATTATCAACACGGAGGTCAGGTGTGCGGATTGCGGATCAAAGGTTGGAGAAGCTATCGTGTCGGCCTATGCCAAGCTGATCCCCTTCTATTTTTGTTTGAAATACGGATGTCACTGGCACGGTATCACCAGAGAGGATGAGCGGTTCATCAAACTGAAGATTCCGCGCCAGGCGATGCCCGAGCAGGACCAGCTGGTAAGGACCAGTAACTTTCAGGAAGTGCCTTACGGGTACACTACGGAGCTGGCTCTACTGGAAGCCGGCCGCTGTCTGCAGTGCAAGAAGCCGGGGTGCGTGGAAGGCTGCCCGGTCAATATCGATATCCCAACGTTTGTAGCCTTGATTGCAGAAGAGAAGTTCGATGCTGCCATAAAGAAAATCAAGGAAGCCAACGTCTTTCCTTCCATCTGCGGGAGGGTTTGTCCACAGGAATCGCAATGTGAAGCGAATTGCATCCTTGGCAAAAAGGATGAACCCGTCGCTATCGGAAGGCTCGAACGTTTTGTGGCTGATTGGGAACGGAAATCCGACAGGGTGAAGATTCCCGAGATCAGGACCAGCACCGGGAAGAGGATTGCAGTGGTCGGATCGGGACCCGGCGGATTGACGGTCGCAGCCGATATGCGCCAGCTTGGGTATGAAGTCACGATCTATGAGGCACTTCATGAACCGGGAGGGGTGCTCACGTACGGTATACCCGAATTCCGTCTGCCAAAAAGCATCGTGAAATTTGAGATCGATTTTTTAAGAAAGATGGGAGTCAGGGTTGAAATGAACCATATCATTGGTAACATCCTGACCATTGACGAATTACTGGAGCATTTCGATGCCGTTTTTATTGGTGTGGGTGCCGGAGCGCCCTGGTTCCTGGGCGTGGAAGGGGAAAGCCTGGGTAATGTCTTCTCAGCCAATGAATACCTGACCAGGATGAATCTGATGAAGGCTTACCGCTTCCCTGAGTATGACACACCAAAACCGAAAGGAAATAAGGTGGCTGTGATCGGCGGGGGCAATGTGGCGATGGATTGCGCCCGGACGGCCATCCGAACGGGAGCTTCGGAGGTGACCATCATTTACCGCCGTTCACGGCAGGAGCTGCCTGCACGTGCTGAGGAGGTCCATCATGCAGGCCAGGAAGGCATCAAATTCCGGCTGCTCACCAATCCGATACGTTTTCTGGGTACCGACAACAAGATGATCAAGGGAATGGAATGCATCAAGATGCAGTTGGGAGAACCCGACGCATCTGGCCGCAGAAGGCCGATACCCATCGAAGGTTCCAATTTTATCCTGGAATGTGACATGGCCATCGTAGCCGTTGGCAATGGGCCCAATCCAGTCATCTTCCACTCCACCCCGGATATGAAACTCGATGCAAGGGGATATATACAGGTCAATGCCGAAACCATGGAGACCACCAAGGAATTCGTCTATGCAGGCGGGGATATCGTCACCGGGGCCGCTACCGTCATCCTGGCCATGGGTGCAGGACGGATAGCTGCCAGGGCCATGCACCGGAAATTATCCAAAACCCATCCGCGAACAAGGAAATGATATCTGATTAACCGATTGACCGATATTTGATTTTTGATTTAAATCGTAAATCAAATCAGATATCCGATATCGGTTAATCGGTTTATCTGATATCGTTACATCTTCCTGATCTTTATGTTCCTGAACCACACATCATCCCCATGATCCTGAAGTCCGATATAGCCTTCTTCCGCAGTGTTGATGAACATGTCGTAATCCTTGAATTTGCTGCCGGCACACATGGATTTCCAGTCATCTGTCCATAGATGGTACTCCAGCACCTGTTCACCGTTCATATAGTGCACGACGGTACCCTTATACACCATGATCTTCACGGGGGTCCACTGCATGGGACCCTTGAAGTTCTGCGGCACAGCCGGGATCAGGTCATAGAGCGCACCTGCCTGGCGGTTTCCTTTTATTCCCAGCTTGGCATCCGGGTGATTGAAGTTATCCAGGATCTGCATTTCAGGAGAGCTTTTCCAGATGGGCTCGCCGTCGACTTCCCGTGCCAGGTAGAAGATACCGCTGTTCCCTCCGGTATCCACCATCCATTCCAGTGACAGCTCAAAGTTCCTGAACTTCTCCCTGGTGATGATGTCACCGCCCTGGCCTGCTTCTCCCCTGCCCGAACCGATCACATGGAGGGTGCCATCCACCACCTCCCATCCTTTGGGGAAATCGGGTTTGTTATAGCCCCGCCAGTGTTGGGTGCTCTTCCCGTCGAAAAGCAGCTGCCAGCCTTCATCGATCTCGGCCTGTGTAAGGGTGTTGGGCGCCGCCATTTTTGCTTCAATTTTGACTTTTCCCGGGGTCGTTGTCTGTTGTGTCACTTTTGATGGACTCTTGCATGCTGCAACCATAACTATTGCCATTAATAAGAAACTTAGTTTTTTCATCATTCCGGTTAAATTGTTGAATTGTTAAATTGTTAAATTGTTACCCCACCCCTGGCCTCTCCCCTTAGGGGAGGGATTGGGGAGGGGTCCTGGATTAAAAGCCCCACCCCTCTCTGTATGTATGCTTAATGTATTCCTCCGCCGCCTGTTTGGCGTTCATGGTGGCATGTTTGGTGTCGAAATGAGGATGGCCGTCAATGATTTGAAATTTATCGCTGGTCACCACCCTGATCTCGTCATTGTCTCCGATGTTGGTGAAGCGCATGCTTTGCCCGTCCCATTCCAGTTCACGTTTGAGATCCTGGAGTCTGACAGCGACCACACCCATCACCACCATTTCGTTCATTGGTCCGGAATATCCGAAGTAAGAACTTGCTTCGGTGCGGTTACCGGGGCTCTCCTTGCATGCCCTTACCCAATCCATTTCGTGGCTGGTTTCGATCCGTCTCAGGGACGGGAGGGGGCGCGGGTAGGCTTCATCCCTGGAGAGCGGTAACAGGAACGGGTCACGTCCATAGCAGCCGCACATCAGTTTGCCTTTGGATCCGATGAACAGGACGCCGCCATTGGTGTCACGGCCCATTACCTCGCCGGCAGGCAGTTCATCGGGTCTTGGCGGGAGCAGTCCTCCGTCCCACCAGGTGACCTTTACTTCGGGCATGGCCAGGCGTGGCAGGTTATCCCGTGCCGGGAACGTGTAGGTGACCACTTCTGCCAGGGGTGGAGATTCTGTATTGAACTGCGAGGAGCTGCCCTGCACCTTCACAGGATATTTGAGCATCAACGCCTTAAAGATGGGATCCATGATATGGCAGGCCATATCGCCGAGGGCGCCGGTGCCGAAATCCCACCATCCCCTCCAGTTCCATGGGTGATATATGGAGTGGTACGGCCGATCCTTCGCAGGTCCAAGGAAAAGATCCCAGCGCAGCGTCTTTGGGACCTTCATGATCTCTTCCGGACGCTCCAGCCCTTGCGGCCATATCGGCCGGTTGGTCCACGCATGCACTTCCCTTATTTCCCCGATGGCGCCGTCCCAGATCCATTCACAGGTCTGGCGGATGCCTTCGCCCGAATTACCCTGGTTGCCCATCTGGGTGGCCACCCTGTAGTTGGCTGCCACCTCGGTCATCTGGCGGGATTCCCACACAGAATGGGTCAACGGTTTTTCGCAGTACACATGTTTTCCAAGCTTCATCGCATTGATGGAAATGATGGCATGGGAATGGTCGGGTGTGCCCACTACCACGGCATCGATCTGATTGGCCATCTTATCGAACATCTCCCTCCAGTCGTAAAACTTCACGGCATCCGGAAACTCATTGAAAAGACCCGATGCATAGTCCCAGTCCACATCGCACAGGGCGACAATGTTTTCGCTTTTGACGGCCTTTATCACTCCGCCGCCCCGGCCTCCCACGCCCACGCCGGCGATGTTCAGCTTATCACTTGGCACACGGTGTCCCAGGCCGGATACGACATAACTGGGCAGGATGGTGAATCCGGCTGCTGCCACACCGGCAGTTTTCAAAAAGGTGCGACGGTCCATTGCACCCTTTCCCTGTTTTTGTTTTTTGTCACTCATAGTATGCCTGTTTTTATTGATACAGATTCCTGTTTACACCCTCTGAGCGCCTCTGTGACAACCTCCTTCGCCTCTGTGGTAAAAATACATTTAACCACAGAGGCGCACAGAGGAATACACCGAGGCGCAAGGAGGAAAAACATCACTCTAAATTAACTGATCCCGTATATACCTGTAACTATCCTGAACCGATTCGATGGGACTCTTTGTATAACTTTCCTGTTCCACGTAAAAATATTCCATTCCTGCCAAACCGGCATAGGACATCATTTCCTTGTAGTCAATATTCCCGCCACCGACCACAGTGCTTTCGCCTGAGGAATCCATATCCTTCACATGCCACAGGGCGAACCTTCCCGGATATTTCCGGAAGTAAGGAACAGGATCGTACCCAGCCTTGATGATCCAGAAAATATCCAGCTGGAAGCAGACCAGTTCCGGACTTGTTTCCTGCAGTAGAATATCATAGAACACACCGTTGGCGCCGGATGTAAACTCATGAGCGTGGTTGTGGTATCCGAACCGTATGCCTGCCTGCCGGGCCCTTTCACCGATCTGATTCATCTCCCCTGCCATCCTGCGGTAATCATCGGCCGTTTCCGTCTTCCTGCCCATAGGGGAAGGCAGTACGATATATTCGAGGCCGGCCTTTTGTGCTGCCTCAAGATAGGCATCGGCATTCTGGGCAGATATGCCTGTATGGGTACAGGTGATGCGCATGCCAAGATCGTCAGTTATTTTTCGGAACTCAATGGCCGGTATACCAAAAAAATTACCGTCGAAACCATAGGGCTCGATATGGCTGTATCCGATGTCGCTTACCTGCCTGAGGACTTCCAGTGTATCCTTAGCCACCGTATCCCTCAGTGTATACAACTGCAATCCAATGTCTTTCTTGCGGCTGCAGGAGGGAAAAGCATTCAGGGCCATGGTCCCGGCACCAAGAACACCCATGGTTTTCAGAAAATCTCTGCGTGTGGTCATATCCGGTGAGTTTACATCCTGGTTCGACAGGCTAATTTATAAAAAGAAGGGAATTTTAAGACGGTTCGGTGAAAATTTTGCGTCATCCGCGTAATCCGTGTTCCATGGAAACCACCTGCCCTGAGGCATGACTTTCCCTGGCCTTTTCGATCACGGTGAGTGCAAGGATCGCCTCCTCAGGCTTCACAGCCTGTTCCGCATGTGCGGTCAGCACCTGGTACACATTATCAAAAAATCCCATGTAATTTCCGTGGAAGGTTTCGACAGGGCCACGGATGATATGACCATTCGCCTCTGTATTCAGGATTCCCCGGTTTTTTCTGGATTCACTCCCCCACGCTTCTCCTTTGGGCCATTTCCCATTTCTTAGTGCATCTTCCTGGGGATCCAGTCCAAACTTCACAAAAGATCCCCGTGTACCATGAACAGTGAAACGGGGTCCTTTTTCCCTGACAAAGACACCCGCCTTCAGGGTCACATTCAGGTTGGGATAGAGGAGGTTAAGGTGGAAGCTATCATCCACCACACTGTATTTCCGCTGGTTGAACAGCCGGCAGAAGATCCTTTCAGGTTTGCCGAAAAGCACCAGCGCCTGGTCGATGAGGTGAGTACCCAGGTCGTACAGGGTGCCTCCCGCGGTGGTGTTCACATACCGCCAGGATGCCCTGCTGATCTCAGGATTGTAGCGGTCGAAATGGGATTCAAACTCCAGGACATTCCCCAGCAGTTCCTGGTCGAGGATCTGGCGGAGGGTCAGAAAATCCCCGTCCCACCTCCGGTTCTGGAACGGGAAAAGGTGGCACTGTGTCTGCCGGGCCAGGTCGAGCAAATCGGAAGCCTCGCGGGAGGAAGGGGTGACGGGTTTCTCCAGGATGACATGCTTACCCGAACGCAACGCCTGCCTGGCCTGATCAAAATGAAATTCATTCGGCGAGCAGATGCACACCAGGTCAATTTCACCGTCATGAATGACCGCATCCACATCCCTCAGGATCCGGGTGCCGGGATAGCGTTCTGCCGCTTCATTACCGGAGGTCACGATTGTATGCAGCCGGAATCCGGGATGCGTGTGGATGAAGGGTGCGTGGAAGACGCGGCCCGACAGGCCGTAACCGATAATTGCAGTGTTGATGATCATGATTCAGTATAAATTCCAAATCCCAGTTTCCAAAATCCAAACAAATCCCAATATCCAAATTCCAAAACTACTGACTGCTGATCCTTCGGGCTTCGCCCTCAGGACATGCTGCTGACTATTCAATACTCTCTCTCCCGCTATCCCAGTAAACCCTCCTGCCTTCCTTATAGGCGATGGTTCCCATGTGAGCGGTCATAGCCTCTTCAAAAGCTGCATCGATGTGGCAGCTGGGCCGGGCTCCGTTTCCACGGCGGATGCAGTTAAGCCACTCCTTCAGGTGAAGATGGGAGGTATCCACCTCTTTTCCTCCGCGGTAGGTATACAGCAATCCCCTTCCCGCAAAATATTTTTCGGTCGCAGAGGTGACCGCATCTACTTTGTCCTTACCGGGGACATAGGAATAGATAGGTTTGTTGGGTTCGATGAGGCCCTGATCCATTTTTTCCCGATAGCGTGTGGACTGAGGATCCGCGTTGATGACCAGCGTTTCGCTGAGGTCCATGTAACCGTCGTGCCCCATGATCACCTTTCCCCGGTTCTTTTCACTGGCCAGTGTGGCGCTGTAAAGAAGGGTCAGGTCACGGTCGGGATACTCAAACGACATGTTCAGCACATCGGGGACGGTACGGCCATCCTTGAAGAAGTAGATCCCGCCGGAGGCCACCGCAGAATGAGGAATGCCCAGGTCGAGGATCTGGTTCATGGCATCAAACTCATGAGTGAACAGGTCTCCGCTCAGCCCTGTGCTGTAATCCCACCAGCAGCGCCAGCGGAAAAAGCGTTCCAGGCTGAATTCATGCCAGGGTGCAGGACCAATGAACTGGTTCCAGTCGATGTTGCCGGGGCCGGCTTCCTTCGGGATTTCGTAAACCCAGGCACCATTGGGATCATTCCGGTTCGTGCAGACCTCGATCAGGGTTACTTTGCCCAGCACGTTCTGCCGGATCAGCGACCGGGCCACCTGGTAGCTGTCGGTCTGGCGTCCCTGATGTCCCAGCTGAAACACCACTCCGCTTTCCCTGATCACGTTCCTGATCTCGTACGTTTCGGCAACGGTCCATGAAAGGGGCTTCTCACAATATACATGTTTTCCGTTGCGGGCTGCTTCCAGTGCCATGGGGACATGCCAGTGATCAGGTGTGGCGATGATGACGGCATCCACATCTGATGCCGAACACAACTCTTTATAGGTCTTGTAGCGCACCGGTTCTTTTCCGGATTTGCCTCCGGTGCCCGTACGATCCGGATTCGAGGATGCCAGCATTCCCTTCCGCGCATTGGCATCAAAAATATCGCATACCGCTGTGACTTCCACATTCAGGTCTTCCTGTTCGAGAAAGTTTTGCAGGTATTCCCTGTAAAATGGATCTTCCCTGGCACTTACCTGCCATCTGTCAAGGGATTCGGGTTGCACATACCCAAGTGCCTTAAGCAGGTAACGGCCCCGGCTTCCTGTGCCAATGATGCCAATGCGGAGCCTGTCACCCTTCACCGCCGGTAATTCATCGGGAAGCTGCACCTGTATGTCTTCCATCAGATTGCGGTTCAGTTCCCTGTATCTTTTCTGACGTCGGTATACTCCGTAGGCGACCGCTCCGATCACCGGAAGCGTCGCAAGGCCTTTAATGATGTCACGGCGTGAAAAATTCGTCATTGCGGTTAGTTGTGGTTAGTTGTGGTCATTATTTGAATGACAATGAATAACAACGAATAACTATCACCCACCAGTTATACCTTTTCTCCTTTTTATCAATCTTTCCACTCCCAGGATTTTATCCGTGGGGAAGGAACAGATCACCAGCAAAGCAAAAATCTCAATGATATTCTTGTTAACGATAAAATAAGCACCTTCAGACGGGAAGATATATTCAAAGCCGATCCATGCAGGGTGGGAGAAATAATAAAAGAGCAGGAGCAGCATTCCGGCGATGGTACTGATCCTTGTAAGAAGTCCGAGGATCAGCGAAAGGCCGATCAGGGTAAGACCCCATTCATTGAGGAAATCCGCAGCTGACAGCACGGAAGGATGGGATGCGATCCACGTGTAAAAACCGCTGAGAAATCCTTTGGAATCCATAAGGTATGTGCTGGAAGTCCATCCCGGCTGAAAGATCTTGGTGAGTCCCTCGTACAGGAAGTGCCAGCCCAGGGCGATTCTGAGAGCGATAAGTGCGATGGTCTGTCTGTTTGAATAATTCATACGGAATCCTATTGCAAGGCAAAAGTATAAAAAGCTGGCGTCCGGCAATAATTCCTCCATTTTAAAGCACCTTTGAAACATTTTTTTACTTTTACATGTCCATTTCAATTCATGAAACCATGCGAATTACACGGATACACCAGGAAACGGTAAAACAGGAGCAGGACCCTGCGGATCTCTCTCTTTTGGAGCCCCTGCTTGAGAAATACCGGGGGAAAAAGGGCAGCCTCATTCCCTTGCTTCAGGGTGCTCAGGAGATCTATGGCTATATACCCTGGAATGTATTTGAAAGGATTTCCGATGCCACGGGACTGAAGCTGAGCGATCTGTATGGTGTGGCCACCTTTTACGCACAGTTCCGGCTCCACCCGGTGGGTAAGAACATCATCAAGGTCTGCCACGGCACCGCCTGCCATGTGCAGAATGCCAACACGATCACCGACTCGCTGAAAGAAGCCCTTAACGTCAAAGATGGCGAGACCACCCCGGATGGTCTGTTTACCCTTGAATCGGTGGCATGCCTGGGTTGCTGTTCGCTGGCTCCCGTTATGATGGTGGCCGGAGAGGTCTTTGGAAAACTGACAGGCAAGGAAGCTGTGCGGATCATACGGGATATCCGCATCAAAGAAAATAACTGATTGGTACAATCCTATCCATGCTCCTATGGAAAAAATAAAAGTCATTGTCGGGCTGGGAAGCTGCGGGATCGCAGCCGGTGCAGGGAAAACCTACGAAAAGATCCAGGCGTTGCGCCAGGCTGAGAACCTTGATTTTGATCTTAAGAAGACCAGCTGTATCGGGATGTGTTACCGCGAACCGCTGGTGGAGATCATTGACCAGACAGGTTCCTACCTGTATGGGGAAATCGATGAGATCAGGGCCGTGGAGATCATCGACCGGCATGTCATCCATCATACCCCGGTAAAAGAGCATGTGGTCCAGACAGATCTCTTTCCTACCGCGGATAATGATTTCATGCAGAACCAGATCAAGATCACGCTGAGAAACTGTGGTTATATTGATCCTGAGAACATCGACGAGTATGAAGCCAGGCAGGGATACCGTGCGATAAAAAAAATAGCCGGCCAGCGGATCTCCCGCATGGATGTGGTCCAGACGGTCATTTCCTCAGGATTGCGCGGCCGTGGCGGAGGAGGTTTCCCGACAGGGCTGAAGTGGAAATTTGCCAATGATAACAAAGCTACCGAAAAGTACATCATCTGCAATGCGGATGAAGGGGATCCGGGAGCGTTCATGGACCGGTCGGTACTGGAGGGGGACCCGCATTCCGTGCTCGAAGGGATGATCATCGGGGCCTATGCCATCGAGGCTACCGGGGGAGTGATCTATTGCCGGGCGGAGTACCCGCTGGCCATCAAGCGGCTCAATATAGCCCTTGAACAGGCCCGCCGGAAAGGTTACCTGGGGAACAACATCCTGGGGATACAGGGTTTTGATTTCGACATTCATATTAAAGAAGGCGCGGGCGCTTTTGTCTGCGGGGAAGAAACAGCCCTCATCGCTTCTGTGGAAGGTGAAAGAGGAATGCCGCGCAAACGGCCTCCGTTTCCCGCCTCTTCCGGCCTATGGAAAAAGCCGACCAACATCAACAACGTGGAGACCTATGCCAACATTCCGTGGATCATCCTCAACGGCGCGGAAGCCTATGCCAGGTACGGCACGGAGAAAAGCAAGGGGACCAAGGTCTTCGCACTGGCAGGAAAAATACGGCGGTCGGGACTGGTGGAGGTACCCATGGGTATCAGCATCAATGACATCATCTTCAAGCTGGGCGGCGGCATCCGCGATGGCAAGAAATTCAAGGCAGTGCAGCTGGGAGGCCCTTCAGGAGGCTGCATACCTGAGTACCTGGCCCATACGCCCATCGATTATGACTCCGTTACCGCTACAGGCGCCATCATGGGATCAGGAGGAATGGTGGTCATGGACGAAACCACCTGCATGGTGGATGTGGCCAAATTTTTCCTTGATTTCACACGGAAAGAATCCTGCGGGAAATGTACCTTCTGCCGCATCGGAACCAAACGAATGCTCGAAGTACTCACCCGCATCACCGAAGGCAAAGGAGAACAGGGTGATATCGAACGGCTGCAGGACCTTGCCTTCCAGATCAAGGAAAGCTCCCTGTGCGGCCTGGGACAGACTGCCCCCAATCCGGTGCTGACCACCATCAAATATTTCCGGGACGAATACGAAGCCCATATCCGGGATAAAAAATGTCCGGCCAAGGCCTGCAAGCAGCTGCTGACCTACGAGGTCATCCCTGACAAGTGTACCGGATGCATGGTCTGTGCAAAGAATTGTCCGGTGGAAGCCATCACCGGCGAACGGAAACAGGTGCATTTCATTCACCAGGAAAAATGCATCAGGTGCGGTGTATGCTTTTCTAAATGCAAGTTCGAAGCGATCAGGTTATCCTAACTACTGAAGGTATGAGGAGAATTTTCCATGAGTGATGAAGTGAACATAATTCTCAACGAAAAGATACTCAAAGGCAAACCCGGTGAGACCATCCTGGAGCTTGCCTGCCGGCATGGCATCCAGATACCCACCCTTTGCCATGATCCCCGGCTGGTGCCCTATACGTCCTGTTACCTCTGCGTGGTCGAAGTCGAAGGCTTCCGCGGACTTCAACCTTCCTGCTCCACAAGGATCAGCGAGGGGATGAAGATCTGCACCGATAACGAACGGATACGCGGCGCACGAAGGACGGCGCTCAACCTGCTGGTCAGCAATCATTATGCGGACTGCATCGGGCCCTGCAAGGATACCTGTCCGGCCGGGGTGGACGTGCAGGGGTATATTTCCCTGATCGAAAAAGGGATGTATCACGAAGCGGTCGCTTTAATAAAGGAGACCAATCCCTTGCCCGCCATCTGCGGAAGGGTATGCGTCAGACCCTGCGAAGTGGCATGCCGGCGCAACCTGCTCAGCGAAGGTCATGCGGTGGGCATTGATTACCTGAAACGTTTTGCATCGGACTTCGATCTTGAATCGCCCAATAAATGGAAACCACAGGTAAAGCCTTCCACCGGGAAAAAAGTCGCCGTGATCGGAGCAGGTCCCGCAGGCCTTTCCTGTGGCTTCTTCCTGCAAAAAGAAGGACACCAGGTAGATCTTTTTGAGGCCGCTCCCCTGGCTGGCGGATGGCTCCGGTATGGTATCCCCGAATACCGGCTTCCCAACAACCTGCTGCAAAAAGAAGTGGACAACATCACCGAACTGGGTGTCCAGATCCATTTCAATAAAAGGTTTGGAGAAAACCAGGATTATGAAGAGATCAAAAGGAAGTACGATGCGGTGATCCTCACCATAGGCTCTCAAAAGGGCACCAACATCGGCTGTGAAGGAGAAGACGCCACCAACGTGTTCTCGGGTATCGATTTTCTGAAGCAGATGGAACTGACCGGTGAACGGTTCAACTTCCGCGGCAAGAGGGTTGCGGTGATCGGAGGCGGTAACACCGCCATGGACTGCTGCCGGACCGCACGGCGATGCGGAGCAAAGGAAGTGATCGTCATCTACCGCCGCACAGAAAAGGAAATGCCGGCCAATCCCATCGAAATACATGAATCCAGGCTGGAAGGAGTCGACTACATGCTCCTGACGAATCCGGCAAGGATCAATAAGGACGAAAAAGGGATGGTTAAATCCATCACCTGCCAGAAAATGCAGCTGGGCGAACCCGACAGGTCGGGGCGCCGCCGGCCCATACCCATTGAAGGTTCGGAATTTGACGTGGAAGTGGATTATATCCTGGCCGCCATAGGCCAGAAAACGGATGCCAAATTCCTGGATGGCATCAACAAACACCATGACGGCGCAGAACTGAAGCTCAACAGGTGGGGAGATATCGATGCAGATCCTCTTACCCTGCAGACCGGCATCCCTTCCATCTTTGCCGCGGGCGACGGTGTCACCGGACCGGCCACCCTCATACAGGCCATCGGGCAGGCAAAGGTCGCCTCCCGCAGCTGCCACCTTTTCCTGATGGGAAAACCGGTCGAATCCGTTAAAAAAGAATTCCTGAGCAAAAAAGATCATTTCAAAACACAAACTCCGGAGGATTATACCGCTCACTTCGCACATCAGGCCAGAGAAGAGATGCCCACCCTGGATCCGGCAGACCGCATGAACTTCCATGAAGTGGAACTGGGATACCCAAGCGAAAAGGTGGCCCTGCACGAAACACAACGCTGCCTGGAGTGCGGTTGCGTGGAATATTTCACCTGCGACCTGAAAAGGTACTGCTCTGAATACGAAGCAGAACAGAACAGCTATATGGGGGGATTCAACGAGTATGCCATCGACTTCAGACACCCCTACATCGAAATCGACAACAACAAATGCATCCTCTGCTCACGCTGTATCCGCATATGCCGGGAGGTCGTCGGGGCCAATGCACTGGGACTGATCAACCGGGGATTTGACACCTTCGTGGCACCCAGTATGGGAAATGCATTGCAGGATACGACCTGTGAATCGTGCGGACTTTGCATATCCACCTGCCCCACAGGTGCGATCACCGAAAATGTACCCTTCAAGCCAGGGCCGGTCAGTCTGCAGCCAGTAGAGACCATCTGTAATTATTGCTCGGTGGGATGCAACATCATGCTTCATCATAAGAACGGTTTTGTGATGAGGGTCACCGGCACGGAAGGAGAGATCAACAAGGACGGCAACCTGTGCCGGTACGCCAAATTCGGGTATCACTACATCAATGACCGTTCACGGATCACCCGGCCGCTTCACAGGGAAAACGGACATTTTCACGAAATCGGATTTGACGAGGCGTTCCGGATCATCCGGGAGCGCATCCATAGTGTGAAAGCCGACGATAATGCATTTTTTGCAGGGGCACGGCTGACCAATGAGGAGCTGTACCTGGTCCAGAAAATGGCAAGAGCCGCTGTCAACACAAACAATATCAGTAGCTTCCATTACCTGAACAGGGGGAAAGGATATGATTTTGATTCGTCCCACAATGTTCCCTTTGAACAGATCCGGCATGCCAGCAAGATCTACCTGATTGGAGCCGAAATAAACAGCGACAATGCCGTGGCCGGTTTCATGATCAATCAGGCCCAGTACCAGTACCATATCCCTGTGGAGCTGGTCACCGTTCATCCGCAAAGCACCATGATCCGGAAGGCAGACTCCAGCCTGATCATCAAATCGTACTATCATTTTATCAGGGCTGTTAATTACTACCTGGTGGCCAATGGGTTCGAAAACCGTCTCTTCATCCATGATAACTGTGACAATTTCGACACCTACAGGCAGCAGCTCCTGAAGGAAGACTTCGTCGGTTTGCTGAACGCTTCGGGAGTGCCCATCATGGATCAGGTCATTGAGTTTGCCAAGGAGATCAACCGGGAAATGAACGCCATCATTGTCTTCTCGGAAAAGGAATGCTGCGCCGGCACTGCCTCGGAAATCTACAACCTTGCCATGCTCACGGGCAAGCTGGGAAAGACAGCCAATGGCATCCTTGTCCTCAAGGAAAAGAACAATTCCCAGGGACTGACGGACATGGGGATTTCACCTGATCTTGGCATCGGCGGTATACCTATCAGCGACAGGGATCTGCATCACCGGTTAAAGGAAAAGTGGCAGATCCGTTCCATTCCAAGACCCGTCAATAACCTGTACGAGCTTCTTGAAAATGCGCAGCTGAAGAACCTGTTCATCTTTGGGGAAGACCCCCTGGGGTGCGCCAGCAACAAGGTGAAGGTTGCCGGATGGTTGTCCGTTGCCGACTTTGTGATGGTGCAGGATTATTTCATGACGGATACCGCGCGGCACGCCCATCTGATCCTTCCGGCTTCCATGCCCTTTGAATCGGGGGGCAGTTTCACCAACACCCAGAGGATGATCCAGACATTTGAAAAGGTTCTGAAGTGTCCGGTGGAGCAGACCGGCTACCAGCAATTGAGCAACCTGCTGGGCTTGTTCGGCCTGAACGGGAGCAGCAGTATCGAAGACATTCACCTGGAGGCGCTTTCGCTGCTGACGGTTCCGAAAGAACTGCAGCGGCTTGTTTTCCAGGTGACCAGCGGGAGCAGTAGCGGCCGGATGTTCCACCACGGCTGCGATATTCTGAATAAGCGGTTCGATGATGCGTTTTCAGAACATCTCCCTGCTAAACAGTAACTCCTTACGGCATGACTGTCAACCCGAAGATCCTTAACCTCAAGCGGTACTACTTCTCCGACACTCCTTTCATCAACCTGATGAAGAAGCGCATCTACCATGTGCTTCTGGTGTCGAGCTCCTACGATGCCTTTATCCTGGAAGGTGACGGCCGCATCGATGAACAGATCTTCAATGAGTATGTGGCCCTTAACCTGCGCTACCCTCCGCAGTTCATGATCACACACTCCAACCAGGAAGCCTTCGAGATCCTCGACAATGAAAGCATCGACCTGATCATCATCATGCTGAGCGCCGACAACGTCGGCACCTTTGACCTGGCCAAACGCATCAAGAACAAATACCCCAGGAAGCCCATCGTTGTACTGACTCCGTTCTCCAGGGAAGTCAGCATGAAAGTGAGCCAGGAAGATTACAGCTATGTGGATTACTTCTTCAGCTGGCTTGGGAACCCTGATATCCTGCTGGCGATCATCAAGCTGATCGAGGATAAGATGAACGTGGAACATGATGTCAACGAGGTGGGGGTGCAGGCCATCATCCTGGTGGAGGATTCGATCCGGTTCTATTCAAGCTACCTGCCGAACATCTACAAGATCATCTTCAAGCAGTCGAAGGCGTTCCAGCTGGAAGGGTTGAATGAGCACCAGCAAATGCTCCGGATGAGGGGAAGACCCAAGATCCTGCTGGCCACCAACTACGATGAAGCCGTCATCCTGTATGAAAAATACAAAAACAACCTCCTGGGGATCATCACCGACGTGAGTTACAAGCGTGGCGGTGAAATGGATAAGGAGGCCGGGATCAAATTGTGCATGAAGGTCAAGAAGGACGATGTCTTCATGCCGCTGCTGCTGCAGAGTTCGGATGCGGCCAACGAAATACGGGCCAAGGAGCTGAAGGTCGGATTCATCAACAAAACCTCCAAAACCCTGTCGATCGAGCTGCGGAACTTCATCATCGAGTTCTTTGCCTTCGGCGACTTCGTGTTCCAGGACCCGGAGACCATGGAGGAGATCAACCGGGCGCCGGACCTGAAGACCCTGCAGATGAAGATGTTCGAGGTGCCCGATGACTCTTTGCTGTACCACATCAACCATAACCACATCTCCAAGTGGCTGCGCGCAAGGACCCTTTTCCCCCTGGCCGACCTGCTGCGCGACCTGCGCATGGCCGACTTTGACAACGACCTGGATGCCATCCGCCGGTTCATCTTCGATGCCATCGCCAGCTTCCGGATGTACAAATCACGGGGCGTGATCGCCGAATTCAACAAGGAAAGCTTCGATGAGTACCTCAGCTTCACACGGATCGGAAACGGATCCATCGGCGGAAAAGCACGCGGACTGGCATTCCTCGACTCGCTGATCAAAAAATACCGCTTCCTCGACAAATACGACGATATCATCGTTTCCATACCCAAAACGGTTGTCCTTTGCACCGACGTCTTCGACGAATTCATCGAGCAAAATGATCTGTACCGGATCGCCCTGTCAGAAACTACGGATGAAAAGATCCTGGAACAGTTTGCCAAAGCAAGGCTTCCTTTCCGGATCCATGAGGACCTGTACACACTGATCAGCTATGTCAGGAACCCTCTGGCCATCCGGTCATCCAGTCTGCTGGAAGACAGTCATTACCAGCCATTTGCAGGGATCTATAATACCTATATGATCCCGTATGTCGACAATGACGAACGGCTCATGATCCGCCTGCTGAGCGAGGCCATCAAATGTGTGTATGCCTCAGCGTTTTTCCGGAACAGCAAATCCTACATGACCGCCACCTCCAACGTGATCGACGAGGAGAAGATGGGGATCGTACTGCAGACCGTCTGCGGACAGCGGTATAACGACCGCTTCTATCCTTCCATTTCCGGTGTGGCACGCTCCATCAACTTCTACCCGATCGAACCCGAAAAACCCGAGGACGGCATCGCCAATGTTGCATTCGGTCTTGGAAAATATGTGATGGAAGGAGGCATGACACTCCGTTTCTCACCCAAACATCCCCGGAAGATCCTGCAGCTCTCCTCCCCGGAGATGGCATTGAAAGAGACGCAGAAGATGTTCTATGCCCTGAACCTGGATCCGGCCAGTTTCAAACCGGATGTGGATGATGCCATCAATATGATCAAACTTCCTGTAAATGAAGCAGATAAAGACAATTCCCTGAAAAATATTGCCTCTACCTGGGATTTCGAGAACAATATGCTGCGCGACGGTACACAATACCCCGGCCAGAGGATCATCACTTTCTCGAAGATCTTGAACCACAACGTATTTCCACTGGCGGAGATCATCCATATGGCACTGGAAATGGGTTCACAGGAGATGAGCCGCCCCGTGGAGATCGAATTTGCCATTGACCTGAACCCGGGAAAGGGAGAACCCATGGTCTTCAACCTCCTCCAGATCCGGCCTATTGTCGATAATACGGAAGTCATTGAGGAAAAACTGGATGAGATACCCTGCGAAAAAACGATCCTGTATTCAAGGTCAGCACTGGGCAACGGCACCATCAAAAATATCCAGGATATTCTTTATGTAAAGCCCCAGGCTTTCATTGCCAGCAAGACAAACGATATTGCGATGAAAGTCAGTGGCATGAACGAATGGTTCATTTCGAGGAAACTGAATTATATCCTGGTAGGCCCGGGCCGCTGGGGATCTGCGGATCCCTGGCTCGGCATCCCCGTCAAATGGCCCCAGATATCTGCTGCACGGCTGATCGTTGAATCAGGACTGTCGCATTACCGCATCGACCCCAGCCAGGGAACCCATTTCTTCCAGAACCTTACCTCATTCCGGGTGGGTTATTTTACGATCAATCCGTACATCAGGGACGGGTATTATGACCTTGATTACCTTTCCGCCATTCCACCGGTCTATGAAGATGAATACCTGCGCCATGTCCATTTTGAGCATCCACTTCAGATCTTCATTGACGGGAGAAAGAGGATCGGGGTGGTGATGAAGCCCGAATAAATATGAGAGGAGAGAGGAGAAAGGAGAGAGGAAAGATGAGAGAGATAGGAAGAAGCATGTTTTGGGCGGTCTTGCCCATATTCCTGTTACTTTCTACGAACGGTTTTACTCAATATTTTGATTTGGGGCAGGATCCGGCTGCGCTGAAGTGGAGGCAGATCAATACGCAGCATTTCCAGGTCATTTTTCCGGATTACTACGAGACAAAGGCGCACTATTTTGCAGCGGGGCTTGAGCAGGTCACAGCCAGGGGCGTGCAAACACTCACTTCAAGTCCCCGGAAACTACCGGTCATCTTTCACACCACCTCCGTTCTCAGCGATGCCATGGTACCGTGGGCACCCCGCAGGATGGAAATATTTACCCCGCCTCCACAGGATAACTATTCCCAGCCCTGGCTCGATCAGTTGATCCTCCATGAATACAGGCATGTGCAGCAGATCGAAAAAATGAACCAGGGATTCACCAGGGGGCTTTATTACGTTTTTGGCGAACAGGCTGCAGCCGCCATGATCGGTCTTTTTGTACCCTTCTGGTTCCTGGAAGGGGATGCAGTAGCCGCCGAAACCGGGTGGTCTCTTTCGGGCAGGGGAAGGGAGCCCTCATTTTCCATGCCCCTCAGGGGTCAGCTGGCATCGCATGGCATCTATTCCTACGACAAGGCAGTCTATGGTTCTTATAAGGATTTCGTTCCCAATCATTACATGCTGGGATATTACCTTGTGGGTGCCTCACGGATCAGCTACGGCCCCCGCATCTGGGAAGACGCCATGAATACCGCTGCACGCAAACCATTTATGCTGGTCCCCTGGAACCATGCCCTGAAAAAGAACACAGGCCTCACCAAATCCCAACTATACCACTCCATCCTCTCAGAACTTGATTCCTGCTGGAAAGGCGATGAAGGTATGACAGTGAATGACCATGAATCACAATTAATGTCCACCGGCTCTGCCAACCGAAGTTCGACCTACGTGAACTACCGCCACCCGGCTGAAATACCCGGCCGGGGTATTCTGGCAGAAAAAAGCAGCATCGACGATGTGAACCGTTACATTCTTATTGATAGGAATGGTAAGGAAACCGTCCTGCTTACCCCGGGATTTAATTTCAACCAGACCCTGTCCGCTTCGCACCACCTGGTCACCTGGTCGGCCAGAAGATCAGATCCCCGGTGGGACAACAGGAGCTACGCCGACGTCCAGGTGTACGATATCGAAACAGGCAGGGTCAGGGATCTCACCCGTCATCAGCGAATCTTTGCTCCTGCCCTGTCGCCTGACGCACACAGCATAGCCGCTGTGGAGCTCGATTCACTCGACGGGAGCCGCCTGGTGATCCTCGATCCGGTTACCGGGGCTGTCAGGCAACGTATTCCTGCACCCGGCGGCATATCTCTGATGACCCCTGACTGGATGGAAAATCAACGAAAGATCGTCGCAGTGGGTGTTTGCGATAAAGGTAAAGCATTGATTGTCTGTGATCTGCTTTCGGAATCATGGTTTGTGATCACTCCATGGTCGCACACGGAACTTTATTTGCCCAGGGCGGCGGGAAAATATGTTTATTTCACCGGTGGATATTCAGGCGTGGATCAGATCTATGCCGTGGATACTTCGGGCCACCACATCCGGCAGGTCACCAGTGTCGCACTGGGCGCGACGGATGCTTTCATTACCGATGATCACCGCTTTCTTTATTATGCAAACTATACGGGCGACGGCTACCGGATCGAACGCCTGCCGCTGGTGCCGGAGGAGTGGGAACCGGTGGAAGAGCAAAACAATATCCTTTCCAGCCTGGCCGATTCGCTCACATCGGTTGAGGGATATCTCTTTGATGGCGAAGCACTTGCTGATTCGCACTACATCAGCAGACCTTACCGCGACTGGAAAAACCTGTTCAATGTTCACAGCTGGGGGCCCTTTTATGTGGATGTGGACAACCAGGACTTCTACCCCGGGGCATCCATCATGTCGCAGAACAAGCTCAGCACAGCTTTCACAACCCTGGGCTACCGGTACGATATGAACGAAAGGGAGGGGACCTGGTTTGCCGACTTCAGCTACCGCGGGCTTTACCCGGTGGCCGACATCACCTACCAGATAGGAAAGCGTAAAAGCTATTATTATGATTCGCTTGATACCAAGGTCGAATACTCCTGGAGGGAAGATAACCTGAGGACAATGCTCAGGGTACCTCTTCAATACCTTGTCTCGAGGTGGATCGTCGGATGGCAGCCTTCTGTGGGAGCCACCTTTATGCATATCACTCATCCCGAGAACGCTCCTTCCCGTTTTGTTACCGGTACTTTCCAGGTGATGGAGTACCGGCTGCTGGCGTACGGGCAGATGGAAACCTCGTACCGCGATCTCTATCCCAGGTGGGGAATGACGCTCGACCTGAACTTCAGGCATACGCCTTTCAGCGGGATCCCCCTCGGAGAAATCGGATCAGCGGAAGGCTACTTCTACCTGCCCGGCATTATCAGGCACCATGGACTACGGCTGTATACGGCATACCAGCGCAAGGATCCCGGCACCTATCGTTTTGCCGATCTGATCAATTATCCCAGGGGGTATTCCGGTATCTACCTGGATGATGCCTTCAGCTTTTCAGCAGGCTATAAATTCCCGTTCTGGTACCCCGACCTGGCCCTCGGTCCGGTGATCTATCTTAAAAGGCTGAAAGCCAATATTTTCTGGGATTATGCGACCGGTGAGTACAGGGATAGCAAAAACCAGCTCCACAGGGATACCTACCAGTCACTGGGTCTTGACCTCACGGCCGATATGCATGTACTGAGGTTCCTGGCACCCTTTGATATGGGATTACGAACCATTTACCTGCCTGAGGAGTCTGAATTCATGTTCCAATTTTTATTTTCAATGGATGTCAATTCATTTTATTAATAGAATGCGGATCACACAAACCATTACCTTTGAATCATAATTCCTATTGAAATGCGTATCCTGTTAAGATTACTGATCTCCTCCGCTGTCATCCTGGTTACAGCCTACATTTTACCGGGCGTGCATGTGGATTCAATCTGGACCGCCCTGCTGGTTGCAGTGGTTCTGGCGCTGCTCAATTTCTTTCTCAGACCGCTGCTGGTCATCCTGACGATCCCTTTCACCATCATCACCCTGGGATTGTTCCTGCTGGTGATCAATGCGGTCATCATCCTGATCGCCGATCACCTCATCGGGCAACGGTTCGAAGTGGATGGATTCTGGTGGGCGCTGCTGTTCAGCCTGATCATTTCTTTTGTAAATTCGCTGATCAATGTCAGGAAAAAGCAATCATCATGAAGAGCCGACCCATAGAATCCCGCAGCACCATCTATGAGATCATACAAAAGTGTGAGGTCTGTCACGTCGCCATGGTCGACCGGGAGAACAAACCCTATGTACTGCCTTTTAACTTCGGATTCGAAAATGGTACGATCTACCTGCACTCAGCGCCGGAAGGAAAGAAGATCTCCATCCTGGAGCACAACCATCAGGTCTGCATCGCCTTCAGCACCGACTACCTGCTGCGTTATCAGCACGAAGAGGTAGCCTGCAGCTGGAGCATGAAGTACCGGAGTGTGCTGGCATATGGCCACATCGAGTTTCTGGAGGATCTCACCGACAAGGCCCGCGCATTGAATGTCATCATGAAAAAGTACGCCGGAAGGGAATATACGTTCGGCAGACCCGCACTCATGAACGTGAAGGTTTATCAGTGCGTGGCGGACCGGTTTGAAGGAAGGACATACGGGTATTAAATTCCACATCCCAAGCACCAAATTCCAAACAAATTTCAAGATCCAAATCACATACTGTTAACGCATGGAATTTGAATTTTGTGATTTGTTTGGCATTTGGGTCCTGGAATTTGGAATTTTCAGAGTATACTGACAGATGATCGATAGGGCCAGTCCCAGCGCTGATCCCAGAACAGCGCCACCCATCACGTCGCCCGGATAATGTACCCCGAGGTATACGCGGCTGTAGCAGATGATAGCTGCCCAGAAAAGGATCAGCGGGGTGAAGTATTTCAGTTTCTTACCCAGGAAAGGGATCAGAAAGACAGCGATGGCAAAGTGGTTGGTAGCGTGAGAGGAAACAAAGCTGTACTGTCCGCCGCATTTGTCCCTTACGATATGGACCAGCCCTGCAAGGGAGGGTTCATGACAGGGGCGCAACCGTTGAAAAATGTTCTTGAACAGGTTCACGGAGGTCTGGTCGCTCAGGAACATCAGGATAGCCACAAACAGAAGGATGATGACCGTTTGTTTCTTATAATACCGTATCAGGAAATAGATCAGCAGCAGATACAGGGGAATCCATATCAGCTTGTCACTCAGCCAGTACATCACCGTGTCCCAGAAGGGGCTGTGCCAGCCGTTGATCAGCAGGAAAAGATCGCTGTCGAGTTCTTTGATCCTTTCAACAATGGACATATTCAGCATGGTGATGCCTTAAAAATCCCAAATTCCATGATCCAAATCCCAAACAAATTCCAATATCCAAAATTTCAAATCCGTTTCCCTCTGACCGTTGACTGCTGACTGCTGACCGTTGACTGCCGACTGCCTACTGGCTATTCAATTCCCTCCACAACATATCCTTCAAGCGAATCAATCCCTTTCGGGTAAACGAGGAAATGAAAACCGATGGTATGCCGGGAAGTTCTTTTTTCAATTCGCGTATCAGTTCCTCGTCGGTCAGGTCGCATTTGGTCAGGGCCAGCACGCGCGACTTGTCGAGCAACTCAGGGTTATACTGCTCCAGCTCGTTCAGAAGGATACGGTATTCCTCTGAGATACTGTGCGGGGTATCCACCGGTATCATGAAGAGGAGGACCGAGTTGCGTTCGATATGCCTTAAAAACCGCAATCCGAGTCCTTTACCCTCATGGGCTCCCTCGATGATCCCCGGGATGTCGGCGATGACGAATGATCTGTGATCGCGGTAGTGCACGATGCCAAGGTTGGGCTGGAGGGTGGTGAACGGGTAGTCGGCAATCCTGGGTTTGGCTGCAGTCAGAACGGATAGCAGGGTTGATTTACCGGCATTGGGAAAACCTACCAGTCCCACATCCGCCAGGATCTTTAGTTCGAGTATCTTCCACGCTTCAATGCCTGGTTCTCCCGGCTGTGCAAAACGGGGTGTCTGGTGGGTGGCTGATTTGAAGTGATCGTTACCCAGTCCACCGCGTCCGCCCTTGAGCAGGATCACCTCCTCGCCATGCCTCGTCACCTCGCATTCGACCTGTTCCGTATCTGCATGACGGGCCACCGTTCCCAGGGGGACCTCAATGACCACATCCTCTCCGCTGGCTCCGGTCGACAGCTGTCTTCCCCCGGGTTGCCCGTCACCCGCCTTCACGTGCTTTGTATACCGCAGATGGAGCAGGGTCCACATGTCGCGGTTGCCTCTCAGGATGATGTCGCCTCCCCTTCCGCCGTCGCCTCCGTCGGGTCCCCCGCGGGGATTGACCCGGGTACGGTAAAAATGCACCGATCCCGCCCCGCCGTTTCCCGAGCGGCACCAAATCCTCACATAATCAACGAAATTCGGATTCGACATGCTACAATACTTGATGGCCTACGGCCAATTTATTGACTGCGGACTGCTACAATACTTTATGGCCTACGGCCAATATATTGATGGCTGACTGGCTAACGGCTACTCAAGGAAGTCTCAATCTCCGTACATAGCCTGTCAAAAATCTCGTCAATCGTTCCCTGCCCGCGCACCGCCTTGAATTTACCCTGTTTCTTATAATACTCTATGAGCGGGCTGGTCTGGTTCTGATATACATTCAGACGGTTGGCAATGACTTCCTGCGTGTCGTCCTTCCTGCCCTCCCGCTGTGCCCGGATCAACAGGCGGGTGATCAGCTCCTGGTCTTCCACCTCCAGGGCGAGGGTGAGGTTGACCTTCTCACCATCCTCCTCCAGCAGGTGATCAAGATCTGCAGCCTGCCGAAGCGTTCTCGGAAATCCGTCGAAGACGAAACCCCTGACATCCGTGCATTTCCGCATGGCGGACCTGAGAAGATCGATCAGCAGTTCATCCGGTACCAGCTCCCCTCGCTCGATGATGCCACTCACCTTTAACCCCAGCGGGGTCTGATTCCTGATCTCGCTTCTGAAAATGTCGCCCGTGGAAATGTGCGCCAGTCGATATTTACCGGCAATCTGTATGGATTGCGTTCCTTTTCCCGCCCCAGGCGGTCCAAAAATGACTAAATTGAACATATTCTACTGTTTATCAATTAATTACAATCACTGGTATGAATCCCAAGGCATGCCCTGGACCCTAATTCCGGGGCAATCCCCGGGGAATTTACCCTTTTACCCCTCCCCCGTCCCCTCCCCTGCTAGCAGGGGAGGGGTGCAGGGGTAGGGTACAATTAAATATGAAGCATGAAGCATGAAATATGAAATATTCAATAATATCATCACTGTTAAACCAGGCGAAACAGGCAGGGGTGGTTCCTTCCGAATCCGTCATAATCCAGCCCGTACCCTACGACAAAATCCGGGGGGATATCCATACCCTTATAGTGGATATGGAAGTCCCTCTGAAAGGCATCCGGCTTGAAAAACATGGCTGCCACCTTCACATCGGAAGCTTCCATTTTCTTCAGCATCTGAATGACATGGTCGATCGTGATGCCTGTATCGACAATATCTTCCACAATGATAACGGTTCGGTCTTTCACTACCTCCCCCAGTCCGATGAGTTCCTTTACGGTGGATGTGGTGGACGTACCTTCATAGGAGGCCAGCTTAACGAAGGTAATGTCGCAGTCAACAGTGATCTTTCGCAGCAGGTCGGAGGCAAAAATAAAGGCTCCGTTGAGAATGACAAGGAAGAGGGGCACCTTCCCTGCCATGTCCTGGTTTACCTGCTGAGAGATCTGTTTCACCGCCCGCTGGATCTTATGTTCCGAAACGAAGGGGATGAACTCTTTGTCTTTGACCTTGATCTTTTTCATAATATGACAGGATGATGAACCAATGAATCACTACCTACAAATATATGATTTAACCACATGAGGAAAGGAAATTCTTTTAAATTTGTTCTGGTATTAATGAACATACTATGAAACCACTGGTAAGCATCATCATGGGCAGCACATCGGATCTGCCGGTCATGGAAGAAGCCGCTAAAATCCTGAACGAGCTTGGGATACCGTTTGAAATGAATGCCCTTTCAGCACACCGTACTCCCGAGCTGGTGGACACCTTTGCGCGGACCGCTGCCGATCGCGGGGTGAGGGTGATCATCGCCGGTGCAGGCATGGCAGCCCATCTCCCGGGCGTGGTGGCGGCTCTTACTCCCCTGCCCGTCATCGGAGTACCCATAAAAGCATCGCTGGAGGGGCTTGACTCCATCCTGTCGATCCTTCAGATGCCCCCGGGCATCCCGGTGGCCACGGTGGGAGTGAATGCCGCGCGCAACGCAGGAATCCTTGCCGCACAGATCCTTGCCACGGGGAATGATGCCCTGCGGCAGAAACTGATCCTCTTCAAGAATGACCTGAAGGACAAGGTAGTGAAGGCAAACAACGAACTGCGCAAGGTGGAATACCCGTTCAAATGCGATCCGCTGCCTTAGCATTCCGTATCCGGCGCATCTACCTGGAAAGAAAGGTCAAACGGCTCAACCGGTCAGGATCCAGCATTTCGCATGCAATTTCCTGAAGCTGTTCCGCGGTGACGGACCCGATCTGACGGCACATTTCCTCCAGTGACTGTACCCTTTCCATGACCAGGATCCCTTTACCCATGGAAAGCATCCTTCCCAGGTTGGATTCCCAGGCAATGGCCAGCTGCCCGATGAACTGTCTCCGTGCGATGTTCATCTGATTTGTGCCCAGCTTTATCTTCCGTAGCTTTTCCAGCTCCAGGTCAACAAAATGAAGTGTTTTGTCGAGTAATCCGTTATCCACTCCCAGGTAGATCGTGAAAAGGCCTGTATCCGCATAGGGAGTGTATCCTGATTCGATGTTATAGGTGAGTCCGTGTTTTTCGCGAACCGACAGATTCAGCCGGGAATTCATCCCCGGACCGCCCAGGACATTGTTCAGCAGCGCCACGGGGATCCGCCGGGGATCACCGAAACCGCAGGCAAGGTTCCCAAGGATACAGTGCGTCTGAAACGTGTTTTTTCTGACCTGTTTTCTGACAGGCTGATATCCCGAAAAAGGAATCCTGTGACGGGTGCCATTACCGGATGGAACCTTTTCAAAATACCTTTCTGCCAGCCGGATGAGCTTTTGAAAAGGAATGTCCCCGACAGAAGAAATGATGATCTGGTCAGGGGTGTAGTTCTTTTCAATGAAGTGGCGTATGTGTGCCTGGGTGAACCGTTTCAGGTTGGCCTTTTTCCCCAGGATGTTCCTGCCCAGGGGATGGCCGGCGAATACCAGCTCTTCAAAATCGTCGAATATCTGGTCGGATGGATTATCCTTCCATGAGTTGATTTCATCCATGATGACCGATTTTTCCTTGAGCAGCTCCTTTTCGGGAAAAACCGAATCGAACAGGATATCCGCAATCAGCTCCAGGGCACGCTCGTAATAACCTCTCTGGAATGATGCATAGACGCAGGTCTCCTCTTTTGTGGTAAAGGCATTGAGATCCGCCCCGATATTCTCAAGGCGCGTCAGGATATGGTACACCTTGCGCCTGCGGGTGCCCTTGAAAATAGCATGCTCGATGAAATGGGCCATTCCGTGCTCCCTTTCTTCTTCATCCCTGCTGCCGGTACCAATATAAACGCCGCAGTGCGCAACCGGGCTGCCGGTAGGTTCATGTACCAGCCTGATCCCACTGGGCAACCTGTATTCCCTGTAATTCATTTCGGATAATTTTCGTCAAAATAGATCCAGAACAGCGGCATATATCCCATCAGCTCACCGGATTCGGTGTACCTTCGGAGAACCGGTGCAATCCCGATGACCTTCTTGCTGATCATGAAGGATTCGGGATCCATGTACCATTCTTCCAGGAACCGGAAGCGGGTGATATCCTGCAGGTTTATCCTGCGTTCGACCACGGTATCATAGAACTCATAGGGCGGCGTGGAGCGCTGGAAGGTGAGCGTGTCGGCTTGAAACCCGATCTCTTTGACCTGCTCCGGAGTAAGAGGCTCGTTAAAATAGCTGAAGGTTCTCACTTTACCCTCGTAAGCAGCATCCATTACCCGGCGGATAAAGACTTCTCTTTTGGACCCTTCGATATTCTGAACCCACCAGTCGAAATCCGGATCCGGACTTTTTATGTCCACATCATACTGGATACGGTCGGTAATGAGGGTGCCCTGATATTGGTCCTGACGATGGCAGGAGATCATCAGGCCCATCAGCGCGCATGCAAGCAGGATTTGTGTCAGTTTCATTTTGATGTATTGAATTCTGTAACAAAATTGAGTAAATTTCTTATATTTACGCCACTTTCGCTTTACTTTACCTTAATCCATGAAAATAAAGACTCAAAAAATCGATGAACTCATTTCCAGCCTTGATCTGATCGTTAAAGAAACCAACGGATTTAAGAAAAAATATTCCCGTGAGCTGGCCGCTGTTCACCCCAATTACAGGTTCAGCGCCCTGAACCTGATCTATTACCTGGCGTTGCGCAATCACGATATCAGGGATCTTCAGAAGAAGCTCGGCTACCTTGGTTTGTCGCGGATGGCAAAAACGGAAGCACACGTGATGGCCAGCCTGAACAGTACGAGGCTGATCCTGAACCGGCTCAAGGGCAACATGGAAGCGATCCCCGCCAGGCAGGCCATCTCCATAAAGAAAAGCACCAAGCTGATGCGTGCCAACACCAAGGCTTTGTTCGGGAACAAGCCGAAGGGAAGGCGGACACGGATCATGGTCACCCTGCCGGGAGAGGCGGCATCCGGGTATGATCTGGTCCTGCGGCTGCTGCAGACAGGCATGAATGTGGCCAGGATCAATTGTGCACATGACGCACCGGAGATATGGGAACAGATCATCAGCAACATTCGGCAGGCCGAATCGGAAACAGGCAGTACCTGCAGGATCGTTATGGATATAGCCGGACCAAAGCTGAGGACGGGACCTGTGATTCCGGAGCATTTTCAGAAGAGTGACAGGCCGTTATCCGAAAGCAACGGCGATCTTTCGCAAGGAAATCCGTACATCCTCCTGAAAGAGGGTGAGGTGCTTGTATTGCACGGAGATGCAGCTCCCGGAGAGCCGTCGGTATGCGATGAGAAAGGAATCGTGATCAAACCAGCCCATATTTCCTGTACGTTGCCCCAGGTTTTCGGGTGCGTAAAACCCGGAGAGTCGGTACTTTTCGACGATGGCAAGATCGCCGGATCCATTGAAAAAACAGCGGCTGGTGAAATATCGGTCAGGATTACGCGTGCCAAGCCCGGTGGGAGCAAACTCAGGGCCGACCGTGGGATCAACTTCCCCGAGAGCAGCCTGGGTTTCTGCGGAATGTCTGAAAAAGACAAAAAAGACCTTGAGTTCATCGCCGGGCATGCGGACATAGCCAATCTTTCCTTTGTCAACGATCCCGCTGATGTTCAGCAGCTTCTGGATGAGCTGGACCGGCTCAATTCCAACCTGGGAATCATGGTAAAGATCGAGACACGGAAAGGATACTACAATCTCCCGGGAATACTCCTTGCCGCGATGAAAGCTTTTCCGGTGGGAGTGATGATCGCCCGCGGGGACCTGGCCATCGAATGCGGCTGGGAGAACATGGCCCGCATCCAGCAGGAGATCCTGCGGATCTGTGAGGCTGCCCACCTGCCGGATATCTGGGCCACGCAGGTGCTCGAGAACCTTGCCAAAAAGGGATTGCCATCCAGGGCCGAGATCACGGATGCTGCCCTGTCGCAACAGGCCGAATGTGTAATGCTGAACAAAGGGGACCACATTTTCGAGGCCATACAGCTGCTCGACAAGATCATCCGCGACACGGAGGATTACCAGGATAAGATGGCCCCTTTGTCTCCTGAACTGAAAACTTCGCTCAAATGAAAAGAGGCTGCCCCGTGACCGGGAACAGCCTCTTTTCGATCGGGATCGGGCGACTCTTAGTTCACTGTCACTTTCTTTGTGGCAATGCCTTTATCGGTGGTCACCTGGACAAAATAGATACCCGGTTCGAAGGATGATACATTCACCTTCAGGATTCCATTCTGTCCAACCTTTTCGCTGGAATACACCACAGCTCCCATGTCGTTCAGAATCTTAACGGTATTGACCGGGACCGTGAACTGCATGGTCAGTGATTCATTGGCAGGATTCGGGTAGATCGAGAAGCTGTTCTCGAGTTCCCTGATACCGACAGCGATGATGATCGGCTGTTCGCCGCACACCGCTTCGGATTCGCATTCGGTCTGGTAAACGGCCTTAATACAATAGGTATAGGAGCCATTGGCAAGGCCGAGATCGTTGTAGGATGTTGCAGTGATCGGTGTGGTCGTCAGAAGCGTTTCGTTGCGGTAAACGTTGTAGCCATTGAGGGCCTTGGCGGGCGCTGTCCATGAAAGGTACACGTCCGGCTCACCGAGTACATTGTCGATGACCAGGTTGGTGACCGGATCCAGCGACTCCACATTCAGGGTTACCGTATTGGTCGGGACGGATTCACCGCCGCTGTAAACAGCGGTGACCTTGTACGCCTGGGTTCCGGGCTCGACGCCGGCATCGGTGTAGGTGAGGGCAGTGACCGGATCAGCATTGATCTTCACATTGTTACGATAGATATTGTATCCTATCGGGCTTCCCACTCCAGGGGCAAGCCAGTTAAGGGTCGCATCATAACACAGGTAGGATCCGGTCAGGCCTGTGGGAGGCTGATAGGGTGACTCAACCGTGAATTCATAGGTCAGCCCGTTGATATACCAGAAATTGGCCTGCAATCCACCGTCATATTCCCCAAGATCATTCTTGCCAATTTCCATGTAAACGAATGGAACCGTACAGGTAACGGTACTGCCATCCACTTCTGAGAACACATAGTGCGACTGGCTGGCTTCAAAGGCGATCAGCCATGCAGGCGTAAACTCGGTGACATTCACCATGTCGGTGTATTCATCCTTGTCGACATCATAGGCGCACATGAAGATATCCGGCTGGTTATTGTCAGTCACGCCCGTAAAGTCCGTATCCAGGCATGAAATGAACAGGAACTTGCCCGTGATATCCGAAGAGATCTGGGGCCTGTTGTACAGGTTGATGGAGTTTGCGCCGCCGACGGTTCCGTCAAAGGTTAGGTTTTCATACAGCGGAACGGCATCCCATGTCTCGCCACCGTCGTTGGAATACAGGTGCCATGTGGCCATGACGCCGGCACCCAGGTACCATCCACCCGGTGAGGCAATGGTGATCAAACCCGTGATATGGGGATTGCCATAAGCATCCACCACCATATCGTGGTGATAGCCCAGGTTATACCATACCGTATCGCGATCGAAGCCCATCTGGTAGTCTTCCAGCTGGAGGAGGGTTTCATCCGGCCAGAAATTCTTAATGGATTCAATGCCATTGTATCCAGCCAGTAAAACGTGGAAGGACTCATCCCAGTTTTCTCCGCCGTCGGTAGTTTTTAAAATAACGGGATGATAGCCGTTGTAATCCTGCGGATCACTTGCAGCATCGCTCATAATGCATATGTATCCCGTTTGTCCGTCGGGGGCAAAGGCAATCTTCACATCATTGATCCCATCACCATAATCAAGGACTTCCAAAAGGGAAGCATCATATACTAGATCGTTTTGTTCTTCATCATATACACCGTGATACATAATCAGGTTGCCATCATAAGTATAGGTACCGGCATCACAATAGTTATTACCATCTACCATCCAGACATGGCCATCCTGGGTGACCGTAAATGCATCCGGGATCAGATACCAGAAATCATCACCGGAAGATACATTCGTTTGAGTAGGTGAGGGTGGGAAACAATTGGTCAGACCGTTTACGCCAAATCCATAGCCTCCCCAGGGATTGGTCCCACAAAGGTTTGAATTATCCATTGATGGGATAAAATAAGTAAAAAAAGCATTATCCGGATCGGAATTACCCGATGGATTAATGATCGCTCCCTGGGGATAACGGCCTGCGTTTTCCGGATAGGTAGTTCCAGGTCCGGTGGGATTGTAAACCTGCACGTTGTTGGTCCAGCTTCCGTTGGCACCGCCATTCCAGGAAACATCGTAGGCAACACGTGAGTTGCCATAGGTTCCGGCTTCAGCAATCATACGGTGGGCGAAGGCTACGGAGTTGATCCTGGGATCTGCCCATACATACGTTCTCGGATCTCCATAGATACCAAAGGCATTTCCGGATTCCCCGATGTCAACGAAGGTAAGATCGCGGCCGCCAACCATTGTCTGGGCGGAGGCCTTCTGTGTGACGGCCACCGGTCCGGCGGTCTCTTTTTCGAGTGCTATCACCTGCGCCGGATCATACTTGGCACTGACTGCATGTCTGGTGATGGGTTTCTGGGATACAAGTGCCCATGAAAGGCACATAAGGAAACTAAATAGTAGTACTTTTTTCATGATCGATCATTTTTTGGTTAACAATAATAAGAATGAATTATGTTCTTGATGATTTAAAAAACCATGAACCGCAAAGTTACAAAAAAAACATATCGGTAAAAAAGAGGATGACATCCCCTGAAAAAGGATGTCATCCATTTGGTGACTTCGCTGAATTGAAAAGAGGCTGCTCCGTGATCCGGAACAGCCTCTTTTCAATTGAGGTCGGGTGACTCTTAGTTCACTGTCACTTTCTTTGTGGCAATGCCTTTATCGGTGGTCACCTGGACAAAATAGATACCCGGTTCGAAGGATGATACATTCACCTTCAGGATTCCATTCTGTCCAACCTTTTCGCTGGAATACACCACAGCTCCCATGTCGTTCAGAATCTTAACGGTATTGACCGGGACCGTGAACTGCATGGTCAGTGATTCATTGGCAGGATTCGGGTAGATCGAGAAGCTGTTCTCGAGTTCCCTGATACCGACAGCGATGATGATCGGCTGTTCGCCGCACACCGCTTCGGATTCGCATTCGGTCTGGTAAACGGCCTTAATACAATAGGTATAGGAGCCATTGGCAAGGCCGAGATCGTTGTAGGATGTTGCAGTGATCGGTGTGGTCGTCAGAAGCGTTTCGTTGCGGTAAACGTTGTAGCCATTGAGGGCCTTGGCGGGCGCTGTCCATGAAAGGTACACGTCCGGCTCACCGAGTACATTGTCGATGACCAGGTTGGTGACCGGATCCAGCGACTCCACATTCAGGGTTACCGTATTGGTCGGGACGGATTCACCGCCGCTGTAAACAGCGGTGACCTTGTACGCCTGGGTTCCGGGCTCGACGCCGGCATCGGTGTAGGTGAGGGCAGTGACCGGATCAGCATTGATCTTCACATTGTTACGATAGATATTGTATCCTATCGGGCTTCCCACTCCAGGGGCAAGCCAGTTAAGGGTCGCATCATAACACAGGTAGGATCCGGTCAGGCCTGTGGGAGGCTGATAGGGTGACTCAACCGTGAATTCATAGGTCAGCCCGTTGATATACCAGAAATTGGCCTGCAATCCACCGTCATATTCCCCAAGATCATTCTTGCCAATTTCCATGTAAACGAATGGAACCGTACAGGTAACGGTACTGCCATCCACTTCTGAGAACACATAGTGCGACTGGCTGGCTTCAAAGGCGATCAGCCATGCAGGCGTAAACTCGGTGACATTCACCATGTCGGTGTATTCATCCTTGTCGACATCATAGGCGCACATGAAGATATCCGGCTGGTTATTGTCAGTCACGCCCGTAAAGTCCGTATCCAGGCATGAAATGAACAGGAACTTGCCCGTGATATCCGAAGAGATCTGGGGCCTGTTGTACAGGTTGATGGAGTTTGCGCCGCCGACGGTTCCGTCAAAGGTTAGGTTTTCATACAGCGGAACGGCATCCCATGTCTCGCCACCGTCGTTGGAATACAGGTGCCATGTGGCCATGACGCCGGCACCCAGGTACCATCCACCCGGTGAGGCAATGGTGATCAAACCCGTGATATGGGGATTGCCATAAGCATCCACCACCATATCGTGGTGATAGCCCAGGTTATACCATACCGTATCGCGATCGAAGCCCATCTGGTAGTCTTCCAGCTGGAGGAGGGTTTCATCCGGCCAGAAATTCTTAATGGATTCAATGCCATCGTAACCTCCAAGGGCCACTTCAATAGGACCATCCCATGACTGTCCGCCATCGGTGGTTTTGTATAGGGTGGGATGGTATCCGTTATATTCAAGGGGTTCGCTGTCGGAGCTGGTCATGATGCTGATATATCCCGTTTGTCCGTCAGGAGCGAAGGCGACCTTCTGGTCGTTCCACCATTCATTGGCAGCCGAGATCTCGAGCAGTTCCACTTCATATACGATGTCATTTTCTCCGGCATCCCACTGACCATGCCATACCTGCAGATAACCATCAGGGTATTCGTTCGGGCTGACACATCCCAGGTAGTTGGGCTGAACCATCCAGACGTGGCCATCCTGCGTGATCGTGAACGCATCAGGGATTGCGTTTCCGATCTCATCATCGGTGGTGACATTTGTCTGGGTGGGTGCAGGCGGGAAGCAATTGGTAAGTCCGTTCACACCATAACCCAGACCTCCCCATGTTCCGCTGCAGGGATTCGAATTGTCGATTGCGGGAATGAAATACGCGTAGTATGCATTATCCGGGTCTGTATTTCCCGGAGGGTTGAAAATGCCTCCCTGCGGATAACGGCCGGCAGCCTGCGGGTAGGTACCGCCTGATCCCAGCGGGTTATATACCTGCACGTTATTGGTCCAGCTTCCGTTGGCACCGCCATTCCAGGAAACATCATAGGCAATACGTGAGTTCCCGAAGGTTCCGGATTCAACAATCATACGGTGGGCAAAGGCCACGGAGTTGATCCTGGGATCTGCCCATACGTAAGTTCTGGGATTGCCATAGATCCCAAAGGCATTACCTGATTCTCCGATATCCACAAAGGTGAGATCGCGGCCGCCAACCGTTGTCTGGGCGGAGGCCTTCTGCGTGACGGCCACAGGTCCGGAAGTCTCTTTTTCGAGCGCTACCACCTGTGCCGGATCATACTTGGCACTGACGGCATGCCTGGATATGGGCTTCTGGGATACAAGAGCCCACGAAAGGCACATGAGGAAACTAAATAGTAATACTTTTTTCATGATCGTCATTTTTGGATTAACAATAAGAAGAATGAATTATGTTCTTGATGGTTTAAAAAACTATGAACCGCAAAGTTACAAAAAAAACATATCGGTTATTTTTTCGTTTCTTTTTTTATCCCTAAAAAATTTTAACTTTGTTAAAGATACCCATGACCTCCATGAAAAAGATCAGCAAGCTTGTACTCAGATCCTACGCCGGACCGCTGGTGCTGACCTTTTTCATCGCTTTGTTTGTCCTCCTGATGCAATTTCTTTGGAAATGGGTGGACGAGCTGGTGGGCAAGGGCCTTGAATGGCAGGTGATCGCAGAGCTTTTATTCTATGCGTCGGCCACGTTTGTACCGCTGGCACTTCCCCTGGCCATCCTGCTGGCCTCGCTGATGACCTTTGGCAACCTGGGCGAACGGTATGAGCTGGTCGCCATGAAAGCAGCCGGAGTCTCCCTGAGAAGGATCATGATGCCGCTGATCGTCCTGTCGGTGGTGATCGGCATCGGGGCCTTTTTCTTTTCGAACATCATGCTACCGATCGCTAACCTGAAATTTCGCAGCATCCTCTACGATGTCCGCCAGCAAAAACTTGCCCTGAACATCCCGGAAGGCATCTATTACAACGGCATTGACGGGTACACCATCCGTGTCGGTATCAAAGAGAAAGATGAAAAGACCCTTCGTGACATCATGATCTACGATCACACCGACAAGATGGGAAATACCAGCCTTACGATGGCTGATTCGGGATTGATGGAGATCACCCCCGACAAACGGTTCATGGTGCTCACCCTGTTCAACGGCAGTAACTATTTCGAGGACCTGGACAGAAAGACCATGGCTTCGCGGCCCTTCCGGCAGACCACCTTCCGCGAGAGCCGGCACAGGTTCGATCTTTCCGCTTTTTCGATGGTTCGCACCGACGAGGACCTGTTCCGTAAGAACTATCAGATGCTCAACATCCGACAGCTGGAAGAGGCCACGGATTCACTGCACCGGCAGCTGAGCGACAAGGTCACTGAGTTTGTAAAGAACTTCAACACCAATTATTCCCACTTCCATTACAAGTACGACACCCTTGCCCTACCGGATACTGCAGCGGATTCTGTTTACCAGTGGACCGCTGCTTTCCTGGACCAGTTTCCCCGGGACCAGAAGATACGCATCATTGAAAATGCATTGAATACCACACGGAACCTCAAGGTCAACATCGGGTACCAGAAAGATTATGTAGCTGACAAGAATCTTTCCATCATCAAGCACCGAATTGAATGGCAACGCAAATTTACCCTGTCGTTTGCCTGCCTGGTCCTGTTCTTTGTCGGAGCGCCTCTTGGAGCGATCATCCGGAAAGGAGGACTGGGGCTGCCCCTGGTGGTCTCGGTCATCCTGTTCGTGATGTACCATATCCTGTCGACCACCGGTTTCAAATATGCCAGGGAAGGTGTACTGTCGCCTTTTGAGGGCATGTGGCTGGCTTCGGCTGTTTTTCTTCCTATCGGGATCTTCCTTACCTACAAAGCCACTTCGGATTCACCCCTGATGGATACCGATTCCTGGAAAAAACTGATCGGACGCATCACTTCGGTTGTCAACAGAAATAATCCTGCTTCATGAACATACTCATCCTTTGCAACAAGTCGCCCTACCCTCCCAAGGAAGGAGGTCCCATCGCCATGAATGCCATCATCGAAGGGCTGATCCGGGCGGGCCACCGTGTCAGGGTGCTTACTGTCAACACCAACAAGTATTTCATCAAGATGGATGAGATCCCAAGGGACTACCGGCAGCGTACCCATATCGAGGCCGTGTACATTGATCTTTCCATCAGGCCGCTGGAAGCTTTCTTCAACCTGTTCTCACGCCAGTCGTATCACGTGCAGCGGTTCATCACCAGGGAATTTGAGCAGAAACTCATCGAGATCCTCCAGCAGGAAGAGTTCGACATCATCCAGATTGAAATGCTCTACCTGGCTCCCTATGTGAGGACTATCCGTAGATTTTCCAGTGCACGCATTGTACTTAGGGCGCACAACATCGAACACCGCATCTGGGAGCGGATCGCCAGGAATTGCAAAAATCCGTTGAAACGTCTTTACCTGGGGCACATCTACCGGACCCTGAAACGTTATGAGCTCCATGCGCTGGATCAGTTCGACGGCGTTGTGGCCATCACCCGCAACGATGCCTCCTTTTTCAGGCAGACCGGCACCGCCACGCCTGTCATTGACATTCCGTTCGGGATCCACCTGGATGAGTATCCCGAACCTCCCTCCTGCGAGTATGCCACCCCTTCGCTATTCCATATCGGTGCGATGAACTGGTATCCCAACATGGAAGGGATACGCTGGTTCCTGCATCACGTATGGCCCCTCATACACCGTGAGTTCCCCGATCTCAAATTCTCCCTTGCTGGAAGGAACATCCCGGAGTGGATGTACAATTTGCGCATACCCAACCTGGAAGTAGTGGGTGAGGTGGAAGATGCCATGGCATTCATCCGCTCAAAGTGCATCATGGTCGTTCCACTTTTTTCGGGCAGCGGGATCCGGATCAAGATCGTGGAAGGAATGACTGCCGCCAGGACCATCATCTCCACTCCGGTAGGTGCCGAAGGGATCCATTGCGAGAACGGGAAGAACATCCTGCTGGCCACCACCCCCGAAGAATTCGCCGGGGCAGTACGTTCCTGCATCCTCGACCCGGAGAAATGCAGGTTGATCGGCAAGAACGCAAGGATGCTGATCGAAGAGGAACATAACAACGACAGGCTCATGGAAAAGCTCTCCGCTTTCTACCGGTCGCTGCATTCCAATTAAATTCTTGCCGGTTATTCCGTCTGATTTATTACTTTTGCCCAATGATCAGAAGGCTGCCCATTAACCCTCATCCGGAATGAAATTGTTCGTTTTGCTGCCCAGAGTCCCCTACCCGATCGAAAAGGGAGATAAACTGAGGGCTTATCACCAGTTGAGGTACCTGTCCGTAAAAAACGACATCATTCTGTGTGCACTGAATGATATCCGGCTGCCGGAAGGAACGCTTGATGCCCTGCGACCCTTTTGCAGGGAGATCCATGTGATCAGGCTTTCAAAGATTTGCGTTGCCTGGAATATTTTAAAGGCTTTCCTCAGCGGCAAACCGCTCCAGGTAGGTTACTTTTACTCGTCAGGAGCAGCCAGGAAGATCAGGAATCTCATCCGCACGACCAGCCCCGATCATGTCTACTGCCAGCTTCTCCGCGTGGCAGAATACGTAAAGGACATTCCCCTGCCCAAGACACTCGACTACCAGGATGTGTTTTCAAAAGGAGTGGAACGGCGTATCCATACCTCGCCGTTTTACCTTAAACCTGTTCTCAGGCTCGAATACAAAAGGCTGCTGAACTATGAGGCCGAGATCTTTGATCATTTCGATCACTGCACCATCATTTCATATCCCGACAGGGATCTGATCCCCAGGCCTGACCGGGAAAAGATCGTGGTCATTCCCAATGGGGTGGATCTGGACTTTTTCTTACCGCTGGGCCTTCCTAAGGATTATGATGTGGTGTTCATCGGTAACATGGGTTACCCTCCCAATGTCCAGGCGGCTGAGTTTCTCGCCCGTCAGATACTCCCACTGGTCCATCAGAGATTTCCCCGTGCGAAGCTGGCCCTGGCCGGCGCAAATCCTCATCCCAGGGTACAGGCGCTGGCTTCCGACAGCGTGCATGTGACAGGCTGGGTGGAAGATGTCCGGTCATGGTATGCCAGGTCCAGGATCTTCATCGCACCCATGCTCATTGGAACAGGCCTGCAGAACAAGCTTCTCGAAGCCATGGCCATGACATTGCCATGCATCACTTCGCCACTGGCCAACCAGGCCCTTGGTGCAGAGGAAGGGAAAGAGATCCTGGTTGGGAATACTGCAGCGGAGTTTGCCGGTCATATCCTGCACCTGCTGGAAAACCCTGGTAAAGCAGAAGAGCTGGCCCTTGCCGGCCATGCATTTGTAAAAAAGCACTTTAACTGGGAAACGGCAGCCGATAAGCTGGAGGAGTTGATGAAGCAGCCTGTTCCGACGCAAGGCGGGATCAAGAGTCAGCAGTCAGCAGTCAAAAGTTGACGATTGATGGTTAACAATAGAACAATCGAACAATAGAACAATGAATAACAATTTGACAATTTGACAATTTAACAATTTAACAACTAAGAATAACCATGACAGAACCTACACAACTCTCCTCCGAAGAAAGAAACTGGGGAATGTTTTGCCACCTGTCGGCACTGGCTGGATTCATCATTCCTTTTGGAAACATCATCGGACCGCTGATCATCTGGCTTGTCAAAAGAGACGAGTTCCCCTTTGTCAGCGATCAGGGAAAGGAATCACTGAATTTCCAGATCTCCATCCTGATCTATGTGGCTGTTTCTGCCGTGCTGGCCTTGTTGCTGATTGGCTTTTTGCTGATGGCCGCCGTAGGTCTCTTCTGCCTGATCATGGTCATCATGGCCAGCATCAAAGCCAATGAGGGAGTGACCTACCGCTACCCGCTGTGCATCCGCTTTATCAACTGACAGACCATGCCCGAAAAAACTGCTCTTCCCAGGGGAACCAGAGACTTCTCACCGGATGAGATGGCCAGGAGGAACCTGATCTTCGATGTCATCACCGCCGTGTTCCGGCAACACGGTTACCTGCCCATTGAGACCCCGGCGATGGAAAACCTGTCGACCCTGCTGGGCAAATACGGTGAAGAAGGGGATAAGCTGATCTTCAAGATCCTCAATTCGGGCGATTTCCTCTCCGGGGTGCAACAGGATCATTTGTCAGAAAGAAATTCAGCAAAACTGACACCACTGCTCTGCGAAAAAGGCCTGCGGTACGACCTGACGGTACCGTTTGCCCGTTTTGTGGTGATGCATCAGAATGAACTGTCCTTTCCCTTCAAGAGATACCAGATCCAGCCTGTATGGCGTGCCGATAAGCCCCAGAAGGGACGGTACAGGGAATTTTACCAGTGCGATGCCGATGTCATCGGAAGCCGGTCGCTCCTCAATGAGGCGGAACTGATCGGGATCATCGACCGGGTATTTTCCAGGCTCCGGATTGGGATCATCATCCGTGTTAACCACCGGAAGATCCTCACGGGACTGGCTGAGACCGCAGGACTGGCTGACCACTTCCAGGATATGACCACGGCACTTGACAAGATAGACAAGACCGGCCCGGAGAACGCCATGAAGGAACTCTCGGATAAAGGGATCCCCCAACCGTCCATCGACAGGCTGCGTCCTGTGCTGGCCATGAACGGCGATAACCAGGACAAGCTACACGCTCTCAAACAGGTATTCATTCAGGCACCTGCAGGGCTGCAGGGGATCCGGGAAATGGAAGAAGTGCTGGAGTACGCGGTGCCTGTCATGCAACATGCTGATATTCAGCTTGATCTCACGCTGGCCAGAGGACTGAACTATTACACGGGTACCATCATCGAGGTCGTGGCGAAAGACGGTAACATCGGAAGCCTGTGCGGCGGAGGCAGGTATGACGACCTTACAGGCATCTTCGGATTGGAGGGCATGTCGGGGGTCGGGGTGGCTTTCGGGGCTGAACGCATTTACGACCTGATGCTCGAAATGAGTCTTTTCCCGGAAAGCATTTTCTGCGGCACCCGGGTCCTTTTCGTCAATTTCGGGAAGAAAGAGGCTTCACGGTGTCTGCTACTAGCCGATCAGCTGCGTGATTCAGGGATCAATGCGGAAGTCTATCCCGAAACTGCCAAACTTGGGAAACAATTCACCTATGCCGATAAAAAAGGAATCCCTTATATCGTACTCATCGGAGAAAATGAACTGTCAACCGGAATGATCAGCGTCAAGGACATGAAGAGCGGGGAACAGCATTCAACCACGTTCGAAGCATTTTTAAATGACCTTATACCCTGATAAATAACCATGAATAACGCGAGGCGCTCCCGACTTTCGTCGGGATAAACTCCGCGCCGAGCAAATGACCATCTTTTCTATGCGTAACTCCAACCTCGAATTCAAGATCAAGATCAACCGCACAGCGCTCTGTTTCCGGTTGACAGTTGACAATTGGCGGTAGACGGTCAGCGGTCGGCGGTCAGCGGTCAGCAGTCGGCGGTCAGCAGCATGTCCTGAGGGCGTAGCCCGAAGGATCAGCAATTTAACAATTTAACAATTTAACAATTTAGCAATGAAGACATATTATATTACAGGTAATGATCTGCGAATTGAGGACATTATCAATGTGGCCCGGCTGGGTCAGAAGGTGGAACTTCATCCGGAGGCCAGGGAGCGGATCCTGAAATGCAGGACCATGGTGGAGCGAAAGATCGAAGCAGGAGAGATCATGTACGGGATCAACACGGGGATCGGAGAATTCTCGGAGGTGATCCTGACCGATGAGCAGGTGAGCCAGTTTCAGCGATACCTTATTTATAATCATGCGGCAGGTATTGGAGATCCCGCCCCGCTGGAGCATGTCAGGGCAGCGATGCTGTCGCGCGCCAATGTGCATGCCAAGGGACATTCGGGCTGCCGGCTGGAGATCACGCAAACACTGGTGGATATGCTGAATAAGGAGGTCACGCCCCATGTGTGCCAGAAGGGTTCGGTGGGTGCGTGCGGTGATCTTGCGCCGATGTCGCAGATCGCCCTGCTGATGATGGGAGAAGGAAAAGCCTACTACAAAGGCGAATTGCTGGACGGAAGGGAGGCACTTGACAGGGCCGGCATACCGGTGCCCGGCCTGAAAGCCCGCGACGGTCTGGCTGCCATCAACGGGTCCAACCTGCTGACGGCGATGAGCGCCATCTTCCTCTACGATGCCAACCGGTGGCTGAAACAAGCCGAGATCGCCGCTGCCATGTCACTGGAAGCCCTTAAGGCGAACATGAAGCCCTACCTGCCTAAGCTGCACGAGGCGAGAGGTTTCGCGGGCGCCATACGGTCGGCGCGTGCGATCCGCAAGGTGGTCGAACACGGTGACCTGGCAGAGAACAGGATCAAATGCAAGGTGCAGGACGCCTATTCCATGCGTTCCACCCCGCAGGTCATCGGAGCCGCGCACGATGCAATGGCCTATGCCCGTTCACAGGTGGAAACCGAGCTCAATGGCGTGGGCGACAATCCGATCTTCTTCCCTGAGGAGAACCTTCAGCTCTCCGGAGCCAATTTCCAGGGGAGCCCGGTGGCCCTGCCCATGGATATGGCAGGCGCCGCCATCACCATGGTCAGCGTCCTGTCAGAGCGCAGGATGAACCGCTTGAACAATCCGGCGCTCAGCGTCGGTCTTCCCGCCTTCCTCACCAAAGGCGCAGGGATGTTCTCCGGCCTGATGCTGAGCCAGTATACCGCCGACATGCAGATCGTAGAGCAGCGGATCCTCTCCATGCCAGCTTCCATACAATCCATACCCGCTGCTGCCGACCAGGAGGATTTCGTTTCAATGGGAATGAATACGGCACTGAAAAATTTCCAGATCCTCGACAATGCCTTTGGAATCCTCGGGATCGAACTGATGGCTGCGGCCCAGGCACTCGATTTCAGGGAATACCAGTTTGGTACGGGAACCACCCGGGCAAAGGAAGTGATCCGCAACCATGTCGCATTCCTGGACATCGACCGGCCCCTGTATCCTGACCATAACACCATGAAGGCGCTGGTCAAATCCTGCGAGATCCTGGAAGAGGTCGAAAAGGCCATCGGAAGCCTCGAATAATCGACGGAAATTAATTTTCGTTAATTTTTGTTAAATATTTTTTTTGTAATCAAAAGTTTTTTTTCTAATTTGGCTGTCCCTTATTAGAAACCAATTAACTATTTTGTTTATCAGAAAAAAACATTTTACATCCTTCTTCATCTAAGTACCTGAAAATAAGTAATATCGAATAATTTCAGAAATTTAGTACTAACCTAAAACTATTGATTATGAGAAAATTTACGATGTTGCTTGCTCTTCTTATGTTTATAGGAGTGCAGGCAGTACTTGCCCAAAGAACCATCACCGGTCTGATCACCGGCGCCGCGGACGGAGCTCCGATTCCGGGCGCTACGGTCCTGGTGAAAGGAACTACCATTGGGACGACCACCAACGAGGATGGCTTGTATACACTGGAAGTGCCCAATGATGCACGCATCCTCGTCTTCCAGTTTGTAGGTATGATCTCCCAGGAAATCGAAATCGGGAATCAGAATGTCATCAACATCGTTCTGGATTCAGATATCATGGACATTGAAGGGGTGGTTGTGACCGCACTGGGTATCACCCGTGAAAAAAAGGCCCTGGGTTATGCGGTTCAGGACGTGAAGGGAGATGATCTGGAAAGAGCCAAGGAAAACAACATTGTGAACGCACTGACCGGGAAGGTGGCGGGAGTACAGGTGGTGAGCGCCAGCGGCGCCGTGGGTGCTTCCTCACGTATCGTGATCCGGGGGAACAACTCTTTCGGTGAAAACCAGCCGCTGTTCGTCGTCGACGGCGTCCCCATCTCCAACTACTCCTCAGCCGTTGATCAGTATGGCGGACAGGACTTTGGAAATGCCGCCATGGACATTGACCCCGCCAACATCGAGTCGATGAGCGTCCTGAAAGGTGCCAATGCCGCCGCTCTGTACGGATCCCGTGCTGCGAACGGCGTCATCCTGATCACCACAAAATCAGCCCAGAAAGGTGCCTCCAAGGGTATCGGCGTTGCTTATACCACGTCCTATCAGCTCGAGAACATCTCTTACCTGCCTCTTTATCAAAATAATTATGGCCAGGGATATTACGGGGACGAATGGTCGTATTATGAATCCACCGGAGCAACAACCTTTGACCTGGCAGCCTACGAAGCCTGGGCAAAGGAGAATTCATTCTCCTATTACGATGGTAACTGGGGTGGTGTAAATGACGGGATTGACGAATCCTGGGGACCCAGACTGGATATCGGCCTGAATCTCCCACAGTACGACAGCCCCCTGACCGATCCCAATGATCCGGATACCAGAACGTCCACACCATGGGTATCAAATCCCGACAACGTAAAAGACTTTTACGAAACCGGCCATACCTGGGACAATAACCTGGAACTCACCGGGGGTACAGAAAAATCAGCCGCCCGTATGTCACTGGGTTATCAGGATACCAAAGGGGCCATCCCCAATACCGACCTGACCAAGTATACCGTTAACTTCAGCGGAACCACCGAATTGTCAAAGAGACTTACAGCCAACATCGTTGCGACCTATGTGCTCAATGAAAGCGATAACCTGCCGGGCGGCGGATATGATGAAAACAACATCATGCAATCGCTCGGCTCATGGTTCGGACGCCAGGTCAATATGGAAACGCTGAAAGAGAACTGGGATAAGGATGATGTATGGGGTAATCCCTACAACTGGAACCGCAGCTACCATAACAACCCCTACTGGACCGTCAATAAAAATACAACTGCCAGGGAACGTAACCGGTTGTTTGGGAATGTGATGCTCACTTATAAGCTGACCGACTGGCTGAGCCTCATGGGACGTATTGGTACGGACTATTGGAATGAAGTCAGAAAGCATGTCGTCGCAGATCGTTCCATTGAATCCTCCTTCGGGGGATCCTTTACCCAGACTGAAATGAGATTTACCGAGACCAATGCGGACGTATATTTAAATGCGGATAAAGATCTCTCCGAAGACTTCGGTTTCAGGGCGACCCTCGGTGCCAACTATATGGACCGGACCTACAGCTCATCAACCCTCACCGCCAACGAACTGGCCGTACCTGATCTATACACGATCGGCAACGTGAACGGGAACCCTGTCGTAAGCCAGTATGATGAAGAAAGGGCAACCAACAGTGTATTCGGTTCTATAGGGCTGAGCTTCAGAAGGATGCTCTACCTGGATGTCACCGGCCGTAATGACTGGAGTTCCACACTTCCTAAAGAGAACTGGTCATACTTCTATCCATCCGTTGGCTTAAGCTGGGTATTCACCGAAACCTTCAACATTCCTTCCAATATTCTGACCTTCGGCAAGATCAGGGGCAGCTGGGCAAAGGTTGGTAATTCAACCGATCCCTATCAGCTGCTTCCCACCTATTCCTCCTCCACTCCGATCTTTGGTGTTCCGCAGTATAACTATGCCCGTCAGATACCCCCGCTGAACCTGGAACCGGAAGAAACGATCAGTATCGAGTTCGGAACCGACCTGAAATTCTTCAACAACCGCTTCGGCATTGATTATACCTATTATGACAAGACCACCAAGAACCAGATCATGGCGGTCAATATTTCCTATGCCACTGGTTTCGGTTCCATGCGTCTGAATGCCGGCGAGATCCACAACTGGGGCCATGAACTGATGCTGTACGGTGCTATCCTGAAATCATCCAAGGGACTGAACTGGGAAATGACCCTGAACTTCTCCAAGAACAATAACGAAATCGTTACGCTCTACGGAGATCTGCAGGCGTATACCATCGTCTCCTCCTGGGGAGGCGTCACCATCGAGGCACGACCGGGAGAACCATGGGGTGTCATCCGCGGAAGAGCCACCCAAAAGGATGATGATGGCAACATGATCGTCGGTGAGAACGGAATGCGCAAGCTGACTTCCTTACCTGTGAGCATCGGAAATATCAATCCTGACTTCATCGGCGGGTGGAGAAATACATTCGACTGGAAAGGCTTCATGCTCACCTTCCTGTTCGACTTCCGCAAGGGAGGAGATGTCTTCAGCGTAACCGACTGGTTTGGTGCCTATGCAGGTATCACCGAAGAATCAGCTGCCGAAAGTTATGACGACGACGCCTACGTAAGGGCAGTGGACGGCCAGGTGCGTGTGAACGGTCTGATCATCAATGGTGTCAAAGAAGACGGGACGCCCAATGATGTGGTGATCTCTGCACAAAACTATTATGAAAGCTACTGGGGATGGCCGGAACCAAGCGTCATCGATGGAAGCTTCATCAAATTCCGTGAATTGATCTTCGGTTATGATTTCCCGAAAGACATGCTCGCAAAATCAGGTTTCATCAAAGGGCTTAACCTCTCATTCTACGGCAGAAACCTCGGATTGCTTTACAGGCATAAGACCAACGATATTCGCATCGACCCGGAAACCGGCTTTGGTGCGACCAATACCGGTGTTGGTCTTGAACAGTACCAGCTGCCCCCGGTAAGGAATCTCGGGTTGAAACTCAGGATTGCTTTCTAGTGACAGGATTAGGTTCTTTACAATGTTTAAATATTAAAAAACGATGAATATGAAAAAAATAGTGAATTTTAATATTCTGCTGGTTCTGGTGCTTATCTTTTCTTCCATCTCCTGTACGAAAAATTTCGAAGAGATGAACGTCAACCCCAACCAGCCATCGGATGTGCCATCGACCAACATCCTTGCCTTTGACCTGAGATATGTCGGTGACAATCTTTTCAATGCCTGGCAGGGCATGAACGAAATGTGCAGCTACGCAGGGCATATTTCCAAGATCCAGTACATTGACGAGGCCCGGTATCAGTTCCGTGAAGGCACGGTCAACAATGCCTGGGCATATTATTACTATGCCATGAACGATCTGAAAGTGATCCAGACCAAGAGCGATGCGGAAGAGACTCCGAACATGAAAGCGGTCGCCATGACGTTCCAGGCAATGTTGCTTCAGATGACCACCGACCAGTGGGGTAATGTTCCATGGAGAAATTCACTTCTTGGGATGGAAGGCACTACACTTCCGACATATGACCCACAGGACCAGATCTATGGCGATATACTGGCCCAGTTGAAGGCCGCTGCAGATATCTTTGCCGAAGGCCACAGCGATGGCCTGGGCGACGGGGATCTCCTTTTTGGAGGAGATGTCTCCAAATGGCAGAAATTCTGCAATTCCCTGCGGCTCCGTGCCGCCATCCGTATGTCGATCGTGAATCCCGGCGGAGCCAAGGCTGTCATTGAAGAAGTGCTCGGAGATCCTGGTAAATACCCGGTCATGGAAAGCAACAGTGACAATGCTTTCCTTTACTGGCCAGGTACATCACCTTACAAGGAACCCTATTACGAAGACAGTGAAACCCGTGATGACCATGGAATTTGCAGTGTGATCGTCGACATTCAGCTGGCGAACAATGACCCGCGTCTGCCGGTATATGCCCATCCGAATCCGGATGGCATCTATAAAGGCGTTGACCCCGGCGCGGTCGACAACTCCGATATCGTCCCGACAACCTCTCGTATCGGGGCCATCTACAGGGACGATCCCGCGGGATTCACACCCTTCATGCGGTGTGCTGAAGTGTTGTTCTGCATCGCCGAAGCTGCCAAGAATGGCTGGAGCACTCCGGGATGGACCGCACAGAGTGCCTATGAAGCAGGGATCGTTGCTTCCATGGAAGAAAACGGTGTTGCCCAGGGTGATATTGATGCGTATCTGGCTCAATCGCAGATTGCATGGAACAACGACATAAAGCAGATCCAGCTTGAGAAATGGATCTGCCTGTACAAACAGGGCCAGGAAGCCTGGGCCGAAAACCGCCGTACCGATGTACCGGTAATTGATGTGGCTCCGGGCTCCGCCTATGTGGGCGTCCACAACAGGCAGCCTTTCCGCTATCCTTACCCGACCACGGAAGCGAACCTCAATGCATTGAACCTTGAGCCGGAAGCTGCCAAGGTCGTTGATCAGTTCTGGGGAGAACAGATGTGGTGGGACAAACGGACAGGAGTGAATTAACAATCCCTGTTATAAGCTGATAAAAAGAGGCTGTTCACGGTTGCGGACAGCCTCTTTTTTTTAGCAGATAGCCCACCCAAAAAAATTCTCTTGCAATTCATATTTTATTTCGTATCTTGCGTACAATAAAGATTGATTCTTTAATTATTTATAAACCAATATCTTAGAAGAATTATTACGAACAATAATTTCTATTAGTCAAACTATGTCAAACTAAAAACTGGTGATTTATGAAAAAAGTTACCCTACTGCTTGCACTGCTGCTCTTTATGGGCATGAACATCGTGCAGGCACAGAAAACGATCTCCGGGACAGTAACCAATTCCGATGATGGAGAAGCCATCCCCGGAGCCACTGTCCTGGTGAAAAACACCACCATTGGTACCACTACCAATGAAGATGGGTATTATGAGCTCGCCGTACCGCAGGAAGCGAAATCCCTCGTATTTTCCTTTGTCGGCCGGATATCGATGGAAGTCCAGATCGGTGCTGAGAACACCCTCAACGTAGCCCTGGAACCTGATATCCTCGACATTGAAGGGGTTGTCGTTACTGCACTGGGTATCCCGAGGGAGAAAAAATCGCTGGGATATGCCGTGCAGGAAGTGACAGGTGACGACCTGGCCAAAACGGCCAATCCCAATTTTCAAACGGCGATCTCGGGAAAATTTGCAGGCGTTGAGGTGCGTCAATCCTCAGGGATGCCCGGATCTCCCGCAACGATCTACATCCGTGGCGCCCGTTCATTCGACGGGGATAACACCCCACTGTATGTGGTGGATGGAATGCCCATTACAAGTACACCCGACTATTCACAGAATGTGACCGGGTCCTACTATTCCAACCGGGCACTCGACATTGATCCCAACGACATCGAGAACATCAGCGTGTTGAAGGGACAGGCTGCTGCCGCTCTGTACGGGCTGCGCGCTTCCAATGGGGTTATTCTCATCACCACCAAGAAGGGCGCCACCACAAAGGCCGGCAAACCCGTTATGGTCACCCTCAATTCAACGTTCACCTCCGATGTGGTCGCCCGCCTTCCTGAAGTGCAGCAAACGTATGCACAGGGATACTACAACGATTTCTATGCAGCGAACTCCTACTCATGGGGACCAAAACTGACCGATCTGCCGGACAACGCCACCTATGGCGGCAACAACTTCGGACAACCCGGTAAATGGTGGGATCCCTACAAGGGAGGATGGCAGGACCCTGTTGCATACAACAATCCGGAAAATTTCTATGACAAGAACGGATCCACGTTCACCAACAGCATCAACATCGCCGGAGCCACCAATGCAGGAAACTATTCCGTTGGATTCAGCGCCAATAACCAGAACGGGATCATCAAGAATACCGGGATGGACCGCTACAACGCCAAAGCAGCCGGTAATTTCAAGATGGGTGAAAAATGGGAAACCGGATTTTCGACCAACTTCTCGGATGTGAGCCTCGATAAAGTTCCATCCGGGAATTCCAGCTACCTGTTCACCGTCTATGGTGCTCCTGCTTCCTTTGACCTGGTGGGAACACCCTATCATATGGAAGGACCCCTGGGCGATTACCGCCAGATCAGCTACCGTCGTGGCGCAGTGGGTGAAAATCCAAGATGGGCTGTTGAAAATAATCAGTTCCAGGAAAGCACTACCCGTTTCTTCGGTAACACTTACCTGGAATATACGCCGATTGACTGGATGAAGATCAAGTACCAGATCGGTGTAGATGCCTATAATACGGATAACGAAGACATTTACCAGATGGGGAGTGCAGGCACCGGACAGGCCCTGCCCACCGCAGCCGATTACACTAACCCCAATGATACCACGTTTGGATATCGCGCACCTACAGGCGGGTCCATCAATAATTACGGTGTGATGCGTACGATGATCAACTCCCTGGCAACCATCACCTTTGTGAAACAATTCGGCGAGAATTTCGGAGGATCGCTTGTCCTCGGAAATGAATTCATCGACAATAAGTCAAAGTACTGGACCATGCTGGGTACGGGCTTTACCCTTCCCGGCTGGAACAATATGTCGAATACGACTACACAGACAGCGGATCAATCGGTATACTGGGACAGGACCGTTGGATTCTTTGGCAACCTTTCGTTGGATTACAAGGGCATGATCTACCTGAATGTTACCGGACGTAACGATATTGTTTCCACCATGCCCAGCGGTGAACGTTCCTTCTTCTATCCATCCGCCTCCCTGGGGTGGGTGTTCACTGAACTGGGTCCTCTCCAGGGAAATACGGTTCTTAACTTCGGTAAAGTCCGTGTATCCTATGCAGAAGTCGGGCAGGCAGGTAATTACAACAAACCGGTCTACGTTCAGGGTGGTGCCGGCAGTGGATTCCTCAGCGACGGGATCGTATTCCCGCTGGGCGGAGTCACCGGCTACAAGCCCACCACCACGCTCTACGACCCGGGACTGGTTCCCCAGAATACGCGGACCATGGAATACGGGATCGAATTGAAACTGTTCAACGACCGCATCGGACTCGATTATACCTATTCGGACCAGAATGCGGATGGTCAGATCTTTGCAGTTCCCCTGGCACAATCAACTGGTTACGCTTCCTACATGACCAATGCAGGGAAAATGACCTCAAAGGCGCACGAGATCGTCCTGTATTTAACCCCTGTTAAACTATCCAACTTCCAGTGGGATTTCTTTGCCAACTTCAGCAAGGTGAAAAATGTGTGCGAGGAACTTGCCGAAGGTGTTGAAAACATCAGCCTGGGTGGTTATGTGGAACCCAACATCCGTGCATCAGCCGGCGATACCTACCCATCGATCTATGGCAATCAGTATCTGCGTGATGACCAGGGAAGGATCCTGGTGGATGAAGATCCCGACAGCTACTATTACGGCATGCCCCTGATCGGCGACTTTGGAAAGATCGGCGATGTATCCCCGAATTTCATCCTGAGCTTCACCAATACATTCAACATCTTCAAAATGATCACGCTGGGAATTCAGATTGACTGGAAAGATGGCGGTATGATGTACTCCGGTTCAAACCGTCTGATGAGATTGTATGGTGCTTCAGGCGAGACCGAAGACCGTGAAACGCCCTATATCTTTGGCGGACAAACCACACAGGATGGTGTGACCAACATCTGTCCTGATCTTGAAGCGGTGAAAGCCGACGGAACACCCAATGACATTGTCAGAGGCGGCGTCGACGATTTCTATGCGTATCCGGACCTGTACAATGATGTCTTCGGAAGCATGTCGGAATCCAACACCTGGGAAACTTCATTTCTGAAGATCAGGGATATCACCCTTGGCTTCAATTTCCCGAAAAAAGTCCTTGGAAATGCGCTGCAGGGTCTCTCCATCAACGTGTTCGCCAGGAATATTCTCTTGTGGACAACCCTTCCAAACTTTGACCCGGAAGCTTCCCAGGGAATGGGAAACATGCAGGGCGGTATGGATTACATGTCGCTGCCGCAAACCACTTCTTTCGGAGCCGGTTTAAACATCATTTTCTAATCTAAAACACAGAAAGCGTATGAAAACACTTAAAATATTGCTGGTTACCGCTCTTGGTCTCATTCTGTTCGCCTGCAGCGATGAAAAGATGGATGAAATCGACATGGAGCGAAACGATGCACTGAACATGGAAGCCGGGAGTATCCTTCCGGATGCCATCCTGAAAACAGCCTTCGAAACCACCGGCTGCGACATTGCATGGTATTCCACCGTGTATGTCGAGCACAGCGCCGGTACCTGGGCACAGTCAGCCGTGGCGGATAAACGCCAGGCCCAGAATGATGCCTCACTGTTCAACAACAACTGGAATGGTTTGTACGATGTCATGAATGAACTCAAGGACATTTTAACGAAAACCGCTCCGGATGGTACAGAACCTGAAAACTACTGGGCCAGGGGCATTGCCCAGGTACTTACGGCCTATAACCTGGCAGTGGCCACCGATATGTGGGGCGAAGTTCCCTGGACGGAAGCCCTGATGGGTGCCGAAATCCTTCAGCCCAAATACGACAAGCAATCTGAACTTTATCCCAAAATTCAGGCTATGCTGGATGATGCCATCGTAAACCTGGGCAAAACGGTGAACAAGCTCCCCTCGGCCGACTATATCTACCATGGCGATCAGAACGCCTGGATCAAGGCCGCATGGTCATTGAAAGCACGCTATGCACTTCGTTTGACAAAGATCAACGGAACGTCGGCGGCTACTGAGGCACTGAATTACCTTGCCAACGGCTTTACAAGCAACGATGAAAACTTTATCTTTGATGCTTTCGAACCGACAGCGAGTGGTGAAAATCCATGGTATCAGTTCCTTAACGACAGGACGCATCTTTCCTCAGGTCAGACACTGTACGACCTGATGGTGGAAAGGAACGACCCGCGTATCCCTGCCTATTTCACACAGATTGACGGAGCCTACAATCCCGCACCCAACGGCACAGCGGTGGAAAACCAGGGGGGTATGTACTCAACATCGTTGATCACTGAAAATGGTCAGACAGGGGCGATACCTTTGATGACCTATCATGAGCTGAAGTTCATCGAAGCCGAAGCCAAACTGATGAAGGGAGATGCAACATGGGCATATGCATTTGGCGAGGCCATTGCAGCGAACTTTGCGTACCATGGTGTGGATGGAGCAGAGGATTACATCCTCAACCAGGTGGCTCCCAGGGTACCAGGAAACGAACTGAAAGAACTCATTACGCAGAAATACATTGCTTTCTATGAGTTCGAAGCGATCGAGGCCTACAACGACTACCGCCGTACCGGCATTCCGACGATGCATAATCCAAACAATGCAACCACCGGTTTCGTTAACAGGTTCCCGTTCGCACTGAGCGAAGTGTCATCAAATCCAGACAATGTACCTGCCGAGTACCTTAATGACCCGGATTTTGTTTATAATTACAAAGTCTGGTGGGCTGGCGGAACCGAACTGGTGCCGTAAAAGCGTTTGCTTTACCCCTCCCCCGTCCCCTCCCGGATCCCCGCTTTCGCGGGGACCCAAGGAAGGTGCAGGGGAAGGGTCATTTTCATCAGGGGGTAACGGTCGTTATCCCCTGATTTTTTTGGGTAAGCTGCTTTGTGTATTCCATCCTGATGCTATCGAACTCTGGCCTGTACGCAGGCTTCACCGGATCAGCCGGCGGGGACTCCATCTTCAGCGGATCAATGGGCGTACCGTTCTTGTAAACCCTGAAATCCAGATGCGGACCCGTGGAAAGGCCTGTGGATCCCACATACCCGATCACATCACCCTGCCTTACCCGCGCGCCCTGCCGGATTCCCTTGGCGTAACCCTTCAGATGCATGTAAACAGTTGTATAGGTGCCGTTGTGCTTAATTTTGATCATCCGTCCTCCCCCTCCTTTCTGATACGACAGCTGGACGACCGTGCCATCTCCGATGGTCTGGACAGGGGTTCCGGCCGGAGCAGAATAATCCACACCGTGATGAGGACGCCTGATCTTGAGGATCGGATGGTAACGGCTGTGGGTGAACCGCGAGCTTATCCTGCGGTACTGCAGGGGTGCCTTTAAAAATGCCCGCCGGAGATTCTTTGCCTGCTCATCGTAATATCCCGCCACGCTGTCCTGCACGTAACGAAAAGCGTAAAACGCATGGCCTTCATTGTTCAGGCAGGCAGCCAGCACTTTCCCGATACCGATCGTATCTCCCTCAACGATCAGCTGCTCATAGAGAACATCGTACGTATCCCCTTTCTGTATCCCGAAAAAATCAACCGTCCAGGCATAGATATCCGAAAGCTCCATGGCAAGCGCAGGATCAGCCCCACTTTCGATCATTGCATTCCACAGCGACGAACTGATCGAGCCATGGGTGGTGGTCACTACCCGTTTCATGTCTTTCACCGTCCGGTATACACATAATGAATCTGTGAGCCCGTAAACGACAAACGATACAGGAGAGTCTTCATAGACAAGATAATGTGCCTTTTGTGCCGTATCATCACTGCACATGACCGTATAACTGTTGCCCGCCCTCAGTTTCCTGAGGTCAAATACAGGGTATGAAAGTTTTACCAGCATGTCAATTATCTGATAATCAACCCCGTAGTACGTCAGAATATCAGAGAAATTCTGGTCCTTCAGCACAGTCCGGTTGTGCAGATTGAACGAATCGATCACAATGCCATACTTCATCTGAGGAGGAACCACGACCATGGGTTCCTCCTGGATCTGATCATCCCTGGTGCAATAACGGACCAGAAAAATGATTCCCACGACAGCCAGCACGGGAAGGATGATGACGGTGATCCTCCGCAATAAGATTCGTTTCATCATCCGAGTCCTTTCAGGGCAAAATCTCTTCCTTTATTCAGTGCAGCAAGATTCATCCGGATGATTTCAGAACCTTTGGACTCGAAGAAAACAGTGATCGCATCCTCAAATTTTTCGAAGGGTATGTTCAGAAATGGGATGGAGGCGCCCAGCATCACCGTGTTCATCGTGCGTACGGAACCTGTCTCTTTCGCCATTTCATCCGCATTGAAAGCCACATGATGGGGTATTCTGGAGATCTCCTGCAGGATCAGGTCCAGGTCAGGATAATTGGAAATATTGATGAAAGGCTGGGTATTGGTGACCAGCCAGCCTTTTTCCGAAAGCATGGGCAGGTAACGCAGTCCTTCCATAGGTTCCACCGAAAGGATCAGATCCGCTTTTCCTTCCGGAATAAGGTCGGAAGCAATGGGAGCATCCGCAATACGGAGATGGGAGTGTACCTCACCGCCCCGCTGGCTCATCCCATGAACCTCTGCCTGCTTGAGGCAGAGACCTGATTTCATCGCTGCCAGACCGATGAGGGCCGAAATGGATAGCACGCCCTGCCCTCCTACTCCTGCAAGAACAATATCTTTTTTCATGTACCTTCCTCCCCTGAACCGGTTTGGTTTTTTGCCTGCTTCAGCTTGCGGCTGGCCGTCTGTATGCATTCTCTCCTGGGTATGATGACCGATACGCCGTTATAGGCCAGTTCTTCGCTAAAAATAGTAACATTTTCTTCATGTTTCCTTGGAATGGGGCTGATCACACGGATGTGTTCCTTTTCCACTCCGATCCCTTCCACGATCTGTTCGATCCTTGAGGAGGCGGGTGAGGGCTGTCCGCCCGTCATGGCCGTGGTCTGGTTATCAAGGATAACGACGGTCACAGGCGCATGGTGATCCACGGCATCGATCAGGCCGGTGATCCCGGAGTGGATGAACGTGGAATCCCCAATGACAGCCACCGCCGGTATCAGGCCGGCGTCAGCAGCTCCTTTGGCCATGGTGATCGACGAACCCATATCGACCAGCGTGTTAATGGCTTTGTACGGACTGAGGGCTCCGAGGGAATAACATCCGATATCAGACAGGACACGGCCTCCGGTGTATGAAGTCATGGCCTCATTCAGTGCATTATAGGAATAGATGTGAGGACAGCCTTTGCAGAGCGAGGGGGGACGAGAGACCACCATATCCGGTACCGGTATACCTGAATGCGCGGGAAGACCGAGTGCTCTGGCAATCACTCCCGGGTTCAGTTCGCCATCACGCGGCAGGGATCCGTCAAGCCTGCCCCTGATTTTTGTTCCCTTGTCAAGGTATCCCCTGAGAAGTTCTTCAATAAAAGGATACCCATCTTCCAGCACAAGGATCTGTTCACAGGATACGCAGAGGTCTTCCATCAGCTTGCGCGGCATTGGATAATGCCCAATTTTTACGACAGGATAGGGACACTTCCTGTCTTCATAGTGCTCCATCAGGTAATTGTACGCGATCCCGGCAGCAATGATACCCAGGGAACGGTCTTTTCCTTCGATCCAGCGGTTATAGGGTGATCCTTCAGCTTCCCTCATAATACGCTCCTGCTTGCCGAGAAGTTCCCTGTACCGCTTGCGGGCACTTAAAGGCAGCAGTATGTACTGCATCGGATTTTCAGGTAGCTGCAGGGGATTCTGACCTGTAACGGCCGGATGACGCTTCACCACTGCACGGGAATGTGCCAGACGGGTTGTGATGCGCAGGAGTACCGGTACATGGAGCCGCTCGGAGAGGGCAAAGCCTTCATGCACCATGTCGTAGGCCTCCTGCTGGTTACCCGGCTCAAGGATCGGGATCATGGCAAACTTGCCATAATACCTCGAATCCTGCTCGTTCTGCGAGGAGTGCATGGAAGGATCATCAGCGCTGACGACCAGCAGGCCACCGTTGGCCCCAGTGATGGCAGAATTGATAAAGGGATCGGCGGCCACATTCAATCCTACATGTTTCATGGATACCATCCCCCGCCTGCCCGCATAGGAAACACCAAGAGCCGCTTCCATGGCGGTTTTTTCATTGGCACACCAGCAGGCTTTGATCTTTCCCTCCCTTGCCTCACCCGAACGTTCCGCATATTCCGTAATTTCGGTGGATGGCGTACCGGGATATGCATAAATGCCCGTTACCCCCGCATCGATCGCCGCTTGTGCAATCGCCTCGTCACCCAGTAATACCAGTTGTTCCATGACACAATAAAATGAATGAAACCATAGACAGATAACGATTCAGACAAATGTAGAAATTTTCCTTCACTTAACCAAAGGCGGTTTTCTTTTCTTCCTGATCCTTATTTATAATAATTATAAGTAATTTTGATGCGCCCGTATCACATGAGGTATCCATGAACTTTCTTGCGCACGCTTTCCTTTCGGGGGATCAGCCCGATATCCTGATCGGGAATTTCATTGCCGACCACATCACCGGGAATAACTATGACCATTACCGGGAAGGCATCATCAAAGGTATTACGCTTCACCGCAGGATCGATACCTTCACCGACAGCCACCAGCAGTTCCTGTTGAGCAAACGGCGGCTTCACGGAAATTATCACAAGTATGCGGGAGTCATCGTGGACATGTTCTACGACCATTTTCTTGCCGCCAACTGGTCATTTTATTCGCCTGTAAGCCTGATAGGATTTACAGAACGATGCTACTCGGTGCTGATGCAGAATTTCCAGATCCTGCCGGCCCGCACGCGACGCATCCTTCCTTACATGGCAGAGGACAACTGGCTGGCCTCCTACGCCGATCTGGATTTTCTGCAGCAGAGCCTACAGGGAATCGCCACACGGACACCTTACCGGTCGGGAATGGAAAAGGCCACCAGGGATCTGCGCAACCATTATGAAATGTTCCATACCGAATTCAGAACCTTTTTCCCGGATCTGATCAGGTACTCAGAAGAGGAACTGGAGAAACTTCTGAGAGAATAACCTCCTCGTATTCAGGAGACTGACTCCATGGAGGATTTCTTTTTCGCCTTCTCGACGATCTCTTCCATCATGTCGATCGTGATGGATTTAGGCCTTTCCAGGGGGTACATGAGGGCACGGTCCCAGATCAGGTTCGCACATACGCCTATCGCCCTTCCAATGCCAAACAGGACCGTGTAGAAGTCGTACTCCCTTACGCCATAGTACCATTGCAGGGCGCCGGAATGCGCGTCTACATTGGGCCAGGGATTTTTGGCCTTACCATGCTCCATCAGGATGTCAGGGGTCACCTTATACAGCAGGTCCACATACTGGAAGATCGGATCACCGGCCATATGCTTCATGGCAAAGTCACGCTGGAGAAGAAACCTTGGATCGGTCTTTCGCAGGACTGCATGCCCGTAACCAGGGATCACCATGCCGGCATTCAGGGTATCCCACACATACTGTTTGATCTCATCCTCGGTGGGGATCTTGTGATCCATACGGTCCATCAGTTCATGAAGCCAGCGGAGTACCTCCTGGTTGGCCAGACCATGCAGGGGGCCAGCCAGCCCGTTGATCATGGAAGACACCGAAAGGTAAACATCCGCCAAACTGCTGCCCACCAGGTGTCCGGTGTGCGCACTGACATTGCCGCTTTCATGGTCCGAATGAAGGATAAAATGCATCCTTGCCACATCATCGTAAGGCCTGGGTATACCCATCATGTGGGCAAAATTGCCTCCCAGGTCCAGCCCGGGATTCGATTGTATCCGTTTCCCGTCACGGTACAGCTTGGCATAGATGTAGGTAGCGATTTCCGGCAGTTTGGCGATCAGGTTGAGGGCATCTTCATAGGTAGGATCCCAGAATCCGGTCTTATTCAAGCCGGCAGCATACTTTTTGGCAAAGAACGACTCCCGCTGCAGGGTCATCACCGCCGCAGAAAAAATGGTCATGGGGTGACTGCAGCATGGAAACTGATCGATCACATCGTATACGTACCGTGGCAGGATCCTGCGTTTATGAAACTCATCGATCACATCCTCCACCTCCTCTACGGTGGGTATCTCGCCGATGAGAAAAAGATAGATCAAACCCTCTACATAAGGAGACTCAGCCCCCCTGGGTTTTGGAAGCTTTGCAAATACCTCGGGGAGGGTAAATCCACGGTAACGAATCCCTTCCATCGGATCCAGGTACGAAATGTCGGTGACCAGGCATTTGATCCCCCGCATTCCCCCCAGTATCTGTCCGACCGTCACCTGGTCGACCACCACGTCGGAATGTTCCTGGATCAGCCGCGCCACGCGGGGCCGCCAGATGTCAATTTTTTCGCGTAACTTCTGTTTCAGGTTCGGCATAGGAATGTGTATTTGGATAGGTCAGTGTCATTCGGTTGAATCCATGTTCTCAATGATGGCGGAGGCGAACTCAGAGCATGCGAGCAGTGTGGCTTCGGGCATCATACGGTGATAATCATAGGTGACCTTTTTCTGTGCAATCGTCTTCACCAGTGCATTCCATATCAGCTGTTCGGCTTCTTTCCAGCCCATGTAACTGAACATCATGCCTCCGGAAAGGATCACCGAGCCCGGATTGACCTTGTCAAGGTTGGCATATTTGGGAGCGGTGCCATGCGTGGCTTCAAAGATCGCATGACCGCTTTCCCAGTTGATGTTGGCCCCGGGTGCAATGCCAATTCCTCCTACCTGGGCTGCCAGTGCATCCGAGAGGTAATCCCCGTTGAGGTTGGGTGTGGCGATGATATCAAACTCACGCGCCCGTGTAAGCACCTGTTGTAAAGCAATGTCGGCGATGCTGTCGCGGATGAGCAGCCTCTTCTTCCATTGACCGTTGCCGTGTGTGGGCATGAGGTTCAGCGCCTGCTCAACCTCTTCCCTGACCGCTGCCTGCTGATGTTCCGTCATCAGGTAGTACCCCGGCTCGATCATTCTGGCATTTTGCTCCACTGTGAGGTCTGGATTTTTTTCACTATTCGACAGGATCCAGCTTTCCCTCTCGGTCACGGTCTGATCCCTGTATTCCTCCTTTGCCACCTCATAACCCCAGTTCTTGAATCCGCCCTCGGTAAATTTCATGATGTTGCCTTTATGCACCAGCGTAATGGAGGTTCTGCCATGTTCAAGGGCATACCGGATGGCAGCGCGCACAAGCCGTCGGGTTCCCTGGGCGGAGATGGGTTTGATCCCGATGCCAGAGGTTTCAGGAAATCGGATCTTGTTGACCCCCATTTCATGCTGAAGGAAATCAATCACCTTTCTGGCTTCCGGTGTGCCGCTGGCCCACTCGATCCCGGCATAGATGTCCTCGGTGTTTTCACGGAATACGATCATATCCACATCCTGTGGCCTGATCACCGGGGAAGGCACACCGGGGATGTACCTGACCGGCCGAAGGCACGTATAAAGGTCAAGCTCCTGGCGAAGAGCCACGTTCAGTGAGCGGATACCGCCGCCGATAGGCGTGGTTAGCGGCCCTTTTATGCCCACCAGGTACTCCCTGAATGCTGCTGTGGTTTCCGGGGGGAGCCATTGCCCGGTCCTGTTGAACGAATTCTCACCGGCGAAGACCTCATACCAGATCACCTGCCGGTGCCCATGGTATACCTTCTCCACAGCTGCATCAAAAACACGCCTTGACGCCTTCCAGATGTCTGCACCGGTTCCGTCACCCTCAATAAATGGAATAATGGGATGGTCAGGTACCTTCAAGTGCCCATTCTCAATGGTGATCCTTTCGCCTTTCATACAAAATATTTACGGTTCTAACTATATAAGGTTCATGATATCATTAAGGTGCACGAAGGTAATATTTTTTTCAAACCAACCATATCTTATTTTTCCGTAATTTCGCACCTCCTTACGCATTCAGATACCTGTCAAACATCCTGATATGAGGTCATTGATTAACTTCCGTGCTGCCATCATCCTGCTGACCGTCCTGTGCATGATGGCTATCCGCACGTTTGCCCAGGATGGAACGATCAGGGGTTTTGTCTACGATCAGGGCAACGGTGAGCCCATTATTTTTACCAACGTATATCTTTATCAGACAACCTACGGCGGGGCCACCGACGTCAATGGGTACTTCGTGATCTCGCACATCCCGCCAGGCGATTATGCGCTGATGGTCACTTTTATGGGATACGATACCCTGCGGATGCCCGTGACGGTGAAGCCCAATGATGTGATTACAAAACAATTGTACCTGAATGAGACGGCCTATTCGCTTAAAGGAATTGATATCACGGCCGAACGGGCCGATGCCAAAACCGAGACCATGGTCTCGGTTGTCAAGATCACCCCAAAGCAGATCAACCAGATCCCCTCGGTCGGAGGAATTCCTGACCTGGCACAGTACCTTCAGGTACTGCCCGGGGTAATCTTTACCGGTGACCAGGGAGGACAACTCTATATCCGGGGCGGATCGCCCGTTCAGAACAAGGTGCTCCTCGACGGTATGACCATCTATAATCCGTTTCATTCCATCGGGCTGTTTTCTGTATTCGAAACCGACATCATCCGCAACACCGAGATTTATACGGGAGGCTTCGGAGCTGAGTACGGGGGCAGGATCTCCTCGGTGATCGATGTCACCACCCGTGACGGCAATAAGAAACGTATTGCCGGAAAAGCTGCAGCCAGTACCTTTGGAGCGGAATTACTGCTGGAAGGTCCTTTAAAGAAGCAAAAAGACGATGGCTCAGGCAGCTCATCCTTCATTCTTTCCGGTCGTCATTCCTACCTGGATAAAACCTCCAAAGTGCTCTACCAGTATGTCGATACAGCTGGCCTGCCTTTTACCTATACCGATCTGTACGGGAAAATCTCCCTGAATGCGCCCAATGGAAGCAAGGTCAACTTTTATGGCTTTGTATATGACGATAAAGTAATTGATTATCAGTCTATTGCTGATTATCACTGGAGTTCTTACGGCGGTGGCACCAATTTCATCGTGATCCCCGGGAAATCCCCTTCACTCATGGAGGGATATGTGGCCTATTCCGATTACAAGATAACGCTTGAGGAGGGTACCTCCCCTGCCCGTTCAAGCCAGATCAATGGATTTAACCTTGGACTGGACTTCACCTACTTTTTAGGAAAGGATGAGCTGAAGTACGGCATTGAAATGATGGGATTCAAGACCGTCTTCGATTTTTCCAACTCCCTCAACCGCAGGATTGAGCAGAAGGAAAACACCACCGAGCTGGGAATCTTCGTCCAGTATAAAAAAACGTGGGGCAACCTGCTTTTCGAACCAAGTTTCCGGGTCCAGTGGTATGCATCCCTCGGGGACATGTCACCTGAGCCCCGGCTTGCCATGAAATACAACTTTACCGATAATTTCAGGATCAAGCTGGCCGGAGGGTTTTATTCCCAGAACCTGATCAGCGCTCGCTCAAACCGTGACGTTGTCGACCTTTTCTACGGATTTTTATCAGGGCCGGATAACCTGCCGGAGGAGTTCAACGGCAAAGAGGTAACCCATAAACTGCAAAAAGCACAGCATGCCATCCTGGGTTTCGAATACAATGCAGGCAGGCATATAACCCTTAACCTTGAAGGGTATTACAAGAACTTCTCACAGCTTACCAACCTTAACCGCAATAAGCTTTATGACGATAACGAAGACAATGCCGACAAACCGGATGAGCTGAAAAAAGATTTCATCCTTGAGCAGGGATATGCTACGGGGATGGATCTTTCGGTCAAGGCAGAGTACGACCGGTTGTATTTCTGGGGTGTTTACTCACTGGGCTACATCAAACTCGATGATGGTAATATTGAATACTACCCATACTACGACCGTCGCCATAATGTCAATCTGGTCCTTACCTATACGCTGGGGCCGGCAAGAAACTGGGAGATCAGTGCACGCTGGAACCTGGGTACAGGCTTTCCGTTTACGGAAACCCAGGGATTTTACGAAAAGCTTACGTTCGGTGATGGCATCAATACCGATTATACAACAGCCAATGGTGATCTGGGTATCCGGTACGGTGAGATCAACCAGGGGCGTCTGCCGGTCTTTCATCGTCTGGACATCAACGTGAAACGGATCTTTTTCATCGGGAACCACTCGCAACTCGAGGTCAATCTCGGCGCCACGAATGTATACGACCGGGAGAACATATTTTATATCGACCGCGTCACCAATGAACGCGTCGACCAGTTGCCCATCATGCCAAGCCTCGGGGTGAAAATCAGCTTTTAACCTGTTGTAACCTATTCTTTATTCCGGCTGTCGATCACAATGGTCACCGGCCCGTCGTTGATGAGTTTAACCTGCATATAGGCGCCGAACTCCCCTCGCTGTACAGGTGTTTCCAGATATCCCTGTAAGATGTGAAGGAAATGATCATAAAGAGGGATGGCCTTTTCAGGTCGTGCAGCCCGGATATAGGAAGGACGATTCCCTTTTTTGGTACTGGCGTGAAGCGTGAACTGGCTGATCACCAGTGCTTCACCGCCTGCATCAGTGACCGCCAGGTTCATCACTCCACCCGCATCGTCAAAGATCCTCAGACGGGCTATCTTGCCACATAACCACTCAGCATCCTCCGTGGTATCACAATCCTCGATACCGACAAGGACCAGCAGTCCCCGGCCGATCCTGCCTTTAATCATTCCGCCTATTTCGACGGAAGCTTCACTGACACGCTGAACGACGACTCGCATAACCAACCGGTTTAGGTTTCCATTTCCTCCCATTCTCCGCCCAGGATACGCAAATAGTTCCTGTACCGTCCGGCATCTATCTTTCCCTGCTCCAGCGCCTTTTTCACTGCACACCGGGGCTCATGGACATGTGAGCAGTTATTGAACTGGCACTGGTGCATCAGGGCCCGCATTTCAGGGAACCGTTCTGCCACCTCCTCCTTCCTGAAATCGATCAGCCCAAATTCCCTGATCCCGGGCGTGTCGATGATGAAACCTCCGCATGACAACTCAAAAAGCTCAGCAAAAGTGGTGGTATGGACTCCCTTGAGGTGCCAGGAGGATATCTCCGCTGTCCGGAGCTTCAGGGCTGGCTCCAGTACATTGATGATGGCTGATTTCCCGACACCCGAATGCCCGGAGAACAGGGTTGTCTTATCTTTCAGGGCATCTGACAGAAGGCCAAGCCCTTCGCCCGTGACCGCTGAAGTACCAAAGCACTGGTAACCGAGGGACGAATACAGCCTTACCAGCTCCTGATGCCGCAGCCTGAGCTCTTCATCATAAAGGTCAGTCTTGTTAAAAACAATCCCTGCAGGTATATGATAGGCTTCTGCAGTCACCAGGAACCGGTCGGTAAAGCCCGTGGAGGTCCTGGGCAACACGAGTGTCGCGATGAGAAAAGCCTGGTCGATATTAGCCGCAATGATATGGGATGCCTTCGAAAGCTTGGTGGATTTCCGGATAATGTAATTGTCCCTTTTCATGACATCCCGTATCACCCCGGTATTCTCCTCCCTGTTGACATCCACTTCCACCCGGTCACCCACCGCCACCGGGTTGGTCGTGCGGATGTCCCTGATCCGCATCTTGCCTTTCAACGTACATGGGATCAGCATCCCGTTCTTTAAACGGACCGTATACCAGCTACCGGTTGATTTGGTGACAAGTCCTTCCATGCCGTATCATTTCGGGTGTAAAGATACAAAAGGGCAGCGGCTCATCATTATCCCAGTCTGTAAATCTTGCCCGGTAAGCTTTTTACGATACCCTTGAATTCAAGCTGCAACAGCAGAGAGGTCACCTTTCCCAGGGTAAGCCCCGAATGCATCGAAAGCCAGTCAATGGTGCATTCACCCTGTGCAGTCAGGATGTTCACCAGCGCCTCTTCCTCGCCGGTCAGGGTATGGAACAGCAGCGCCTGCCGGCTGCCGGCTGAACCTGAAGATTTTTCCCATCCCATCAAATAAATGATGTCTTCCGGTGACTGGATCAGGGCAGCCTTGTTGGTCTTGATCAGGTAGTTGCATCCAACGGAATATTCATCATCGATCCTGCCGGGCACCGCAAAAACATCCCGGTTATAGGAGTTGGCGATCTCAGCTGTGATCAGCGCACCTCCCTTTTTTCCGGCTTCCACCACCACAACGGCATCAGCCAGTCCCGCGATGATCCGGTTACGCTTCGGAAAGTTCTCCTTATCAGGATTGGTCTCACTGAGGAACTCCGTCACAAGTCCCCCGGCCTGAATCATCCGGATGGCAAGGGAACGGTTGACAGGCGGATAGACCCTGTCGAGTCCATGGGCAAGCACGGCTACGGTCGGAAGGTCATTGACAAGCGCTTCTTTATGGGAACAGGAATCAATGCCATAGGCAAGCCCACTGACAATCAACGCATTCTGGGAACGCAGGCCGCTGATCAGGTGACTGACCGCCTCCTTCCCGTACCCGGTGGCGCTCCGGGTGCCCACAATGCTCAGGATCCGTTGATTGTTCAGGTTTGCGGGACCCTTGACATACAGCATCATGGGGCCATCTGCACAGTGATTAAGCCTCCGCGGATAGTCCGGTTCAGTGTAAAAAAGGGTCCGGATCCTGTTTTTTTCAATGAACCGTACCTCCTTTTCGGCACGAGTGATCACATCCGACGTGCGAATGGATTCTGCAATGGCTTTACCTATGCCGGGTATCCTGCACAGCGCTCGGGCCTTTTCCCTGAATATGGCCTCAACGCTGCCACAGTAAGCTACCAGTTTCTTACCGTTGACATCTCCTATTCCCGGTATAAGGGTAATGGCAATCTTATATAAAAGGGAATCTTCCACCTGGGGATCATGTTTATCTGTTAATCCGGAAACGGCTCAAAACGTACCCTGTCCGGATTATTTTTCTGATATTTTTCACAGATTTCACAGATTGACACAGATTTTCAGAATGCCGATCCGTGAAAATCGGTGAGATCTGTGAGCATAAAAATGTTTACATTTGAGCCCTAAATCCTCATTTATGATCATAAACTACATCACCTGGAACGTAAATCCTGAAATATTTCACCTGGGATCGCTTTCGGTCAGGTGGTACGGATTGCTGTTTGCCGCAGGATTCTTTTTCGGATACCTGATCATGGCCAGGTTTTTCAGGAAAGAGAACATACCTCTCAAGGAACTGGACAGGCTTACCACCTATATGGTCATTGGCACCATCCTCGGTGCCCGGCTAGGGCACTGCCTGTTCTACGAACCCTCCTATTACCTCAGTCACCCTCTGGAAATCCTGAAAATTTGGGAGGGAGGGCTGGCCAGCCATGGCGCCGCTCTTGGGATCATCCTGGCCATCTACCTGTTTTCAAGGAAAAGCTCCCAGTCTTTCCTGTGGACGATCGACCGTATCGTCATCGTGGTGGCCCTGTCAGGGGTGCTGATCAGGCTCGGGAATCTGATGAATTCAGAGATCTTCGGCAAACCGACAGAGGTACCCTGGGCGTTCGTGTTTATCAGGGATAATAACATACCCCGGCATCCAACCCAGATCTATGAAGCGCTTGCCTACCTTCTCTCATTCGGGTATCTGCTCAGGCATTATTACCGCCGGGATGGACACCCCAGGCCCGGATTTCTTTTTGGGATGTTCCTGATCCTGATCTTTACATCCCGTTTTTTTCTGGAATTTTTTAAAGAGCCACAGGTCAGTTTTGAGAATCAGTACATCCTCAACCTCGGTCAGTCGCTGAGCATACCCTTCATCCTCCTGGGGATCTGGCTGGTATGGCGCTCAAAAGCAAAGGTGACGGCCAGATCACTTCAATAGCTCGAGTTTTTCCTTTACGATACCGTCAATGCGATCTGCAAGCGGTATCTGTTCATACTCGCGGGCAAGTTCGCCCAGCCGGTTCAGCACCATGAAGGCCTGCTCCTGATCCTCTGAATAGTATTCGGCAAATCCGTGGGAGAGGGACTGGTAATAGTTGATATTTTCCTTGTAGTTTTTGACCAAAATTTCGTTCATCCTGTTCGCTTTTTCGATCTCTCCTGCCTGGTAGTAGATTTCGAGGAACGGAATCATGTAAAGGTCGAAAGGCAGCTTTTCGTTGGGGAAGATCTCCAGCACCCGGTCGGTCACCCTCACCGCCTCATCCTCTTTTTTCTCTTCCATCAGGGCCTCGACCAGCCTCATGAAATTCTGTTTGGGGATCATGGTATTGCGCGTGCTTTCCCTGTCGATGGTGACCCTGGGATCATTCAGGTTGCCCCATTTACATTTGTTCATGAGGATATCGTAACTTGCCTCCGTATTCAGCCCTCCCAGTCCTTTGATGTAATTATCGGCCCTGACCGGCAGGAAACGGTAAACGAATCCTTCCAGATGGCAGTAGGGATCCACGTCCAGCACCTGGCTGACGCTGCTGGGATTGGCAAAATACAGTGGTCGCTCCCAGTTGTTGGTAGCAATGAAATCCAATAGCATGAGATCGTTGCGGTACATATAATTGGTTTTGATCTGCCAGTCAACATAGGGTTCGATCCGTCCGGCATAGTAAGAGGGCACCACACCGTTTTTTACGGCATTGACCGTATCGACCGGTAACCGTACACTTTTGGTCGGGAAATAATTGATCCATTCGCCGCTCTGAACGGGCAGTTTGGTGGACTGGCTCTCACTGGCAATGAAATCGATCACCTTTTTGAGCTCAAACCGTCCTTTGACGCTGGCCTCTTCATAATAGGGGATGATCTCATTGACCCCTTTGTTGTACTGCTCCGCTTTCAGGGTGAAAGGCAGAGGTTCTGAATCGTACACTTTTTTCATCATCTGGTGCACGTACCAGTCGCCACTTGCGAGCATAAAGTTGACAACCCTCACATCGGTACGTATTCCTTCTACCTCCTGTGCATACCACAAAGGGAAGGTATCGTTATCCCCGTTGGTGATCAGGATGGCATTCGGGGCACAGGAATTCAGATAATTGGCCGCAAAATCCCGTGCTGCATATTTACCCGAACGGTTATGATCATCCCATCCCTGGCTTGCCATGATCACGGGCACCAGCAACAAACACAGGGCGGTGGCCAGAATGGCAGCGAGGTGCTGCTTGAGGAACCGGTTGAAAAGATCAGCCAGGGCCATGACACCCAGGCCGATCCATATGGCATAGGCATAAAAGGAGCCGGCATAGGCGTAATCCCTCTCTCTGGGCTGATAGGGATACTGGTTGAGATAGATGATGATGGCAAATCCAGTCATGACGAACAGCAGTGCAACGATGAAGGTATTCTTTTTATCCCGGTTGAGCTGGTAAAAGAGCCCGGCAAGGCCCAGCAGGAGGGGCAGTGCATAGAACTTGTTCCTGGCCGGGTTTTTCATGCTGGAGGGCAGGTATTCCTGGCTTCCGATATGCAAGGTATCAATGAAGGGTATCCCGCTGATCCAGTTGCCATCGGAAATTCCTCCGTGACCTTCAATATCATTCTGACGCCCGACAAAATTCCATAGAAAGTAGCGCCAGTACATGTGTCCGACCTGGTAACGGAAAAAGAAACGGAGATTCTCGCCGAAGGTGGGCTTCTGGATGACCTGGGTTTCCCCCTGGCGGTCGGTATAACGGATGGCATGCCCTTTTACCCGTCCCCACTGCTTATACGCTGTGATATGCGAGTCTTTCTGGTTGCTCCACATTCGGGGGAAGATGGTGCAGAAACGGCTGTCGTAATTGGGAACAGAAGACTTGCGGTCGTCTGTCACGATATATTTCCCCGCTTTTTCATCCTTCACGTATATCGGATTATCATCCTTGTAAGGATTTTCTACATCGAGAGGCGCATTGTAATACTGACCGTAGAAGATGGGCCAGTCGCCATATTGCTCCCTGTTCAGGTAGGAAAGCAGGCTGATGGCATCCGAAGGCTCATTCTCATTGATGGGAGTGTTGGCATTGGCCCTAATGATGATCAGCAGGAAGGAAGAATAGCCGATCAGGATAAAGACAAAACTAAGAATAACGGTATTGAGCAGGGCTTTACGGTACCTGACAAAGTACAGCAACGTCAGCAGCACTCCGCAGACCATCAGCCGGATCACGAAATTGCCTCCCGACGAGCTCCCCACAAGAATCAGCACCACCAGCAAACCCAGCAGGGTCAGGAGCGTCCACCGGAGAGCCGGGGTGACATTCTCTTTGATGGTATAGAGGATCCCTGTGATGCACAATCCAATTAGAACAACGACAAAAAAGAGAGTGCCTGAATTGAAGGGCAGGCCAAATGTATTGACAAACAGGAGCTCTGTCTTTGCGAATTGATTAACAATCTCAGGAACAATGATATACATGATGAATGCCAGCAGAAGTATGGAGATTGTGGCAGTCTTGAGCACTCCTTTGGTACTTACCCTGTATTTCTTGAAATAGTAAACAAAGGCGATGGCAGGGATGGCCAGCAGGTTGAGCAAATGGACGCCTATCGAGAGACCTACCATGTAGGCGATGAAGATCAGCCAACGGAATGCGTGGGGCTCATCAGCCACCTTCTCCCATTTGAGGATCGCCCAGAATACCAGTGCGGTGAAGAAGGATGACATGGCATAGACCTCGCCTTCCACGGCTGAAAACCAGAATGAGTCGGAAAAGGTATATGCCAGGGCGCCCACCAGTCCGGCACCCAGTACGGTGTACATCTGACCGGTAGTGATCTCCTCGCCTTTCCTGAAGGCCATCTTTTCAGCCAGCATGGTGATCGACCAGAACAGGAACAGGATGGTGAAGCTGCTGGACAATACCGACATCATATTGATCATCAGGGCAACCCGGGAGGTGTCACCGAAGGCAAAAAGGGAAAAGAATCTGCCCACCATCTGGAAAAACGGCGCTCCTGGAGGGTGCCCGACCTGAAGTTTGTAGGCGGTGGAGATGTATTCGCCACAATCCCACCAACTGGCAGTTGGTTCCACAGTAAGGGAATAAACAATGGTTGAAACAATAAATACCATCCAGCCCAGGATCGTGTTATACCGGTTGTACGTTTTCATTAAAAGAGAATGATTTAGTTATGGTCAACGGTAAAAATCTGAGCTAAATTATACATTTTTACCAGAATCCATCCGACGTCCATGATTTTTTATCCCCGGTTCCGGGGAAATCGCTTATACGGCCCTGATTCCAAGAAATAATGATGCAGCTGCATAATGATTGAAATAATTTGTATTTTTGCAAGCCTTTTCGAAGAGGTCTGTCCTGTCCGATGGTGTAATTGGCAACACGTCTGATTTTGGTTCAGAAGAGTCCAGGTTCGAGCCCTGGTCGGACAACAGCGCTTCTCGGATAGCGGTAAGACGTATGTGCAATGGAAATGAGGGGACTGACGTCCCCTGTTTTATTCATAAACCTGACAATGAACGTATGATCGACCGGGAGACACTGATAAAAATGACGGAAGACCACCTGGCAGGAGGTCCGGTGTTCCTGATCGATGTCATCATCAAACCTGGAAACATCATCCTGGTTTTCATCGACAGCGACCAGGAAGTGAACATAAGCCACTGTGCAGAGGTAAGCCGCTTTATCGAATCCAGGCTCGACAGGGAAAAGGAAGATTTTGAACTCAGGGTCTCCTCCGCCGGTATTGACCATCCGTACCGTTTCCTTCGACAGTACCGGAAAAATATCGGCCGCCAGGTTCAGGTTCTGTTGGTGGATGGATCAGTGGTAAAGGGCACACTGACGGAGGCCAACGAAAAATTCATCGAGGTCATGCCCCTGAAAAAGAAAGGAAAAAAGAAGATGCCCCCCGAATCCCCACAACAGGTTCTGATGGAACAAATCAGGGAAACAAAGGGAATCGTCACGTTTGATTAATATAAAATCGCAGTAACCAGCTGTACTATGGAACATATCAATTTAGTCGAGACATTTTCGGAATTCAAGGAGTTCAAGAATATTGAACGCGAGACGCTTATGCGTATCCTCGAAGATGTGTTCACGCACCTCCTCACCAAAAAATTCGGCTCAGAGGATAACTTCGACATCATTGTCAACATTGACAAGGGTGACCTCGAAATATGGCGCAGCAGGATGATCGTGGAGGATGGAGGCGTTGAGGATGAGAATACACAGATCGCCTATTCGGATGCCATCAAGATCGAACCTGATTTTGAAGTGGGCGAGGAAGTGTCGGAGGAGATCAAAATGAAGGATTTCGGCCGGAGAGAAATCCTGACCATCCGACAGAACCTGATCTCCAAGATCCAGGAATATGAAAAGGACAACATCTACCGTAAATACAAGGATAAGATAGGAGAGATCGTCACCGGTGAGGTCTACCAGGTATGGAAAAAAGAGATCCTGGTGCTGGATGACGAATACATCGAGCTGACACTACCGAAATCGGAACAGATCCCGTCGGATTTTTACCGCAAGGGCGACACGATCCGCGCCGTTGTCTCCAAGGTGGAAATGCGTAACAACACCCCGATCATCATCCTGTCGCGCACCTCCCCGATCTTCCTGGAAAGGCTTTTTGAGTCGGAAGTGCCGGAGGTCTACGACGGACTGATCACCATCAAGAAGATCGTCCGTGTCCCCGGGGAACGTGCCAAGATAGCGGTTGAATCCTACGACGACCGCATCGATCCCGTGGGAGCATGCGTGGGCATGAAAGGATCACGCATCCATGGTATCGTCAGGGAACTGAAAAATGAAAACATCGACGTGATCAACTTCACAAACAATCCTTCCCTGTATATCACGCGTTCCCTCAGCCCTGCCAAGATATCATCCATCAACATCGATGAGGAGAACAAAAGAGCTGAAGTGTACATGAAACCTGACCAGGTCTCCCTTGCCATCGGAAAGGGGGGATTCAATATCAAACTGGCCAGCAAGCTCACAGGTTATGAGATTGATGTGTACAGGGATACCGATACGGATGTGGAAGATGATGTAGACCTCCAGGAATTCTCCGACGAAATTGACCAGTGGATCATCGATGAACTGAAAAACATCGGATGCGATACGGCAAAAAGTGTGATGGAGCTCAGTGCGGAAGATCTGGTCAAACGTACCGAGCTGGAAGAGGAGACCATTCAGTGGGTTATCAAAATCCTAAAAGCTGAATTTGAATAATGCTTATTTTCGCAACCTGATAAGAGGGTTAGCCCTCAGCATTCTATGGAAGAAACCAGTAAAGCAATACGATTAGTAAAGGCAGCCAAGGAGTTTAACATTGGGATCAATACGATCGTGGAATTCCTCCGGAAAAAAGGCCACCACCTGGAAGAGTCCCCCAATGCCAAGCTCACTACGGAGATGTATTCTTTACTGATGAACGAATTTCAATCCGAAAAATTTGTCAAGGAAGAGGCCGATAAGATCGGACTTGACTATTCGGATCATCATACCATCTCGATAGAGGACCGGGTGTCGAAAGAGGTTGACAAGGAATCCTCCAAGGATCAGAGTGAGCTCATCATCAAAAGCATATCCTTTGATTATGATGATTACGGGTACGAGGATGTGAAGATCAAACCACCTGTCAGCAAGCCCGCTGAACCTGCCCGGAAACCAGAGAAAAAAGAAGCTGAGCCTTCCAGGGAAACTCCTGTTACGTCTCCGGCCGCCAAAAAAGAGACCGAGGAAATAAAGGCAGAGGAACCAACAGGCGAAGTGGTTGAGTCTGAAACAACTGTGGCAGAAACTGACCAGACTCCTTCTGACCTGACCTCAAAGCCGCCTGCAGTAACAACCGAGGAACCTGCCGGAACCGAGGTCATTAAAGCGAAAAAAATACCGGAAACTCAGCTGAAGATCCTTGGCCAGATCGATATTGACAAACTGACCGGAAGACCGGTTAAAAAAACGCCTCCCTCCAAACTGACCCCGGAAGAAGCGGCCGAAGTGGAAGAGGCCTCAGCTGTCTCTGAACAGGCACAGGTGGAGCCGGTCGCCGCGGTAACAAAGGATGAAGCTGCACCTGCAGGCGTGGCCGAAGAGACTGTGAAAGAAGCCGAACCCGGGGAGAAACCTGCCGAAAAATCACCCAGGGACGACAAGAACTTCATCAGGGTAAGGGCTGAAAAACTCACAGGCCCCACGATCCTCGGAACCATGGAGTTGCCTGAGGTGAAAAAACCTGAAAAGAAAAGACCGGTAGCCTCCTCCTCCGATGAACAGCTCAAGGCAAAAAAGAAACGGAAACGCATCAAGAAACTCCCCGGGGAAAAGGAACCTTCCAGCGAAGAGAAAAAGTTCGAAAAGACTCCCAGGGTAAGGTTCAAAGACCGCCACATACCAAGAGAACACTTCCGGCCGGAGGTTTCAGAGGACGAAATCCAGAAACAGATCAAGGAAACCCTGCAGCGGCTCAGCACCCCTGGTAAATCAAAAGGCGCCAAATACAGAAAGATAAAAAGGGAGATGGTGCAAAAACTCAAGCTGGAAGAAGAACAGAAAATGGAAGAGGGCAAGAAGGTGATCAAGGTCACCGAGTTTGTCACAGCCAACGAACTGGCTACCATGATGAACGTACCTGTCACACAGATCATCTCCACCTGCATGACCCTGGGATTGTTTGTTTCCATCAACCAGCGCCTGGATGCGGAAACCCTTGTGCTGGTGGCCGATGAGTTTGGCTATAAGGTCGAATTCGTCAGCGTTGAGGTACAGGAGGCCATCCTTCAGAAAGAAGAGACGGACCGTCCTGAAGACCTCGAGGAACGCGCACCCATCGTCACTGTCATGGGACATGTCGACCACGGCAAAACCTCACTGCTCGACTATATCCGGCATACCAACGTCATTGCAGGTGAAGCAGGGGGTATCACCCAGCACATCGGTGCCTACGAATTGACGCTGGAGAACGGCAAAGCAATCACCTTCCTCGACACCCCCGGCCATGAGGCATTCACCGCCATGCGTGCCCGCGGGGCCATGATGACCGATGTGGTCATCATCGTGGTCGCGGCCGACGATAACATCATGCCGCAAACCGTGGAGGCCATCAACCATGCCCAGGCGGCAGGAGTGCCCATCGTATTTGCCATCAACAAGATCGATAAGCCCAACGCCAACCCGGAAAAGATCAGGGAACAACTGGCAAAGATGAACATTCTGGTGGAAGACTGGGGCGGTAAGTACCAGTGCCAGGAAATTTCAGCCAAAAAAGGGACGAACGTTGACCTGCTGCTGGATAAAGTGCTGCTGGAATCAGAGGTACTGGAACTGAAGGCCAATTACCACAAGCCTGCTACCGGAGCCGTCATCGAATCCTCCCTCGACAAGGGCCGTGGCTATGTGGCCAAACTGCTGGTCCAGGAAGGCACCATCAAAGTGGGTGACATCGTCCTGGCCGGAGCTCATTTTGGCAAAGTGAAGGCCATGTACAACGAACGCAACCAGATCATCAAAACTGCGGGCCCTTCCAAACCCATCCTGCTGCTGGGCCTCAACGGCGCACCCCAGGCAGGCGACCGGTTCAATGTGCTGCCCGATGAACGCGATGCCAAGGCGATCGCCAATAAACGATTCCAGCTGCAGAGAGAACAGGGACTCCGTACACAGAAACACATCACCCTGGACGAAATAGGACGACGTATCGCCATCGGTGATTTCAAAGAACTCAACCTGATCGTCAAGGGAGATGTGGACGGATCAGTGGAAGCACTCTCCGATGCGCTGCTCAAACTCTCCAACGAAGAGGTCCAGGTGAACGTCATCCATAAATCCGTCGGACAAATCACCGAATCAGACGTCCTGCTGGCCTCCGCTTCCAACGCAGTCATCGTCGGATTCAACGTACGGCCCTCCCTCAGCGCCAGAAAACTGGCCGAACAGGAACAGATCGACGTACGCCTCTACTCCATTATCTACAATGCCATCAACGAAATCAAGGACGCCATTGAAGGTATGCTCAGTCCCGAGATCGAAGAAAAAATTCTCTGTAACGTGGAGATCAGGGAGGTGTTCAAGATTTCCAAAGTGGGATCCATTGCCGGTTGCATGGTCCTCGACGGAAAAGTGACACGAAATACCAAGATCAGGGTGATCCGCGACGGGATTGTTGTCTTTGAAGGTCAGCTGGGCTCCCTCAAACGGTTCAAGGAAGACGTGAAAGAAGTGCTCACAGGATACGAATGCGGGCTGAGCATCGACAACTTCAACGACATCAAGGTAGGCGATATCATCGAAGGATACGAGCAGAGAGAGATCAAACGAAAACTATAAAACCTCCCGTATCTTAACGATCTGTTTCCTGTCGGCACCGGTGGATATCTGCACAAAAGGAACCCTGATCTCCTCCTCAATAAACCGCACATAATTCCTGAAGCTCTCAGGAGCCTGCTCATACGACTGCAGGGAATGCAGATCCTGCTCCCACCCATTGAGTTCCTCGTAAACGGGCGTGAGTTTTTCGTGATGGATGCCGAAAGGGAAGGTATCTATGATTTCACTGTTCCTGCGGTACCGGGTGCATACATTAAGGGTCTTAAAGCCGCTGAGCACATCGGCTTTTGTCATGATCAAACCGGTGACCCCGCTGAGCATGACAGCATACCGCAGAGCTACCAGGTCCAGCCAGCCGCACCGCCTGGGCCTGCCGGTCGTCGAACCATACTCACATCCTTTCTTCCGCATCAGTTCGCCCGTAGGATCATCCAGCTCGGTCGGGAACGGGCCGCTTCCCACCCTGGTGCAATAAGCCTTCACGATCCCATAGACTTTCCCTACGCGCGAAGGCGCAATGCCCAGTCCGGTGCATACCCCTGCGCTGACGGTGTTGGATGAGGTCACAAAGGGGTATGTCCCAAATTCCACGTCGAGCATGGTTCCCTGGGCTCCCTCAGCCAGAATGGTCTTGTTCTGGATCAGCGACTGATGGATAAAATACTCGCTGTCGATGATATGAAAATGCTTGAGCATTTCCATCGACTCAAACCACTGACTCTCATATTCCGGGAAGGGAATCCCATCCAGCTGAAATCCCCTGTAATCGAAATCCATCATGGAAATGATACGCAGATGCTGATCCTTCAACGATTTGTACAGATCATAAAAACCCGGATACAGGATCTCTCCCAGACGAATGCCGTTGCGGGCGGTTTTATCGGTATAGGCAGGCCCGATCCCTTTCAGGGTCGATCCGATCTTCAGATTGCCCCTGGAAAACTCATGGGCAGCATCCAGCAGCCGGTGCGTGGGAAGGATTAGATGAGCCTTCTTCGACAGGTACAGATTTTTGGATGCATCGATCCGTTTATTCCGAAGGTTGATGATCTCTTTTCTCAAAATAAAAGGATCCACGACCACACCGTTGCCGATGATGTTGATCTTGTTTTCATGAAAGATCCCCGACGGGATCAGGTGAAGGATATGCTTGTCGCCATCGATCTCCAGGGTATGACCGGCATTGGCACCTCCCTGGAAACGGGCGATGATATCGTAATCATGTGAAAGTACATCCACGACCTTTCCCTTGCCTTCATCTCCCCACTGAAGGCCCAGAAGAACATCAACTTTTGTCATAGGTATGTTGGCTATGTTTCGGGATCAGTTATCTTTTAATTTCCCGTAAAATGTCAGCGAATGATGTGATATGTCCACATTCAGAAGCGCTTCTACCGACTCCCGGATCTCCTGGATGCGAGGATCGTAAAACTCACGGATCTGCCCTGTGTTCAAATCGATGAAGTGATCATGCTTGTTGAACTTATAAGCCCGCTCAAACTCTGCGGAATTGCTTCCAAACTGATGCTTGGTAACCAGCTTGCAATTCAGCAGCAGGTCGATGGTGTTATACAACGTAGCCCGGCTCACCCGGTACTTATTGTTTTTCATGCGGATATAAAGGGATTCTATGTCAAAATGCCCATCTGTATCATAGATTTCCTTGAGAATGGTGTACCTCTCGGGTGTCTTCCGGTGACCATTCATTTCCAGATATTCAGTGAAAATCTTCCTTACCGCTTCAAAGGTGGTTTTATCACTATCTTTCATTTCAGATCAATTTTGCGATAAAGATAATGAATATTTCTATTATTAGTATTTAGTTTAAATAAATATAGTTTCATCCCTCTTTTTCATCCATCCGGTTGATGCGAGTGACCTTTTTGACATATTCAAGCGCTTTGAGTTCGGCGATCAGCTGGTTGAGGTTGTGTGAATTGTGTACGTAGAGCATGATCATGCACTGGATGACTCCTTCGTGGCTTTCAAGGTGGAACGACCGGATGTTCAGGTCAAGGTGGTCCGAGATAATCTCGGTGATCTCCCTGATGAGTCCTTTTTTATCCAGGGCGGTGATTTTCATTCCGGTAAGGAATCCAATGGATTCATGGGATTTCCATTTGGCCTTGACGATCCGGTGTCCGTAGTTGGTCATGAACAGCACCGCACTGGGACAGTTCGTTCGGTGGACATCAATCCGCAGGCCGTCGGTGATACATCCCACAATGTCATCACCGGGAATAGGATTGCAGCAGGTGGCTATACGGTACGATATATTTTCCTGTCCCGGGTTGATCACAAAAAGCTCTGGCTGTTTACTGGCCTGTTCCGAGAGGGTTTCCGGCATCAGTGTGTTCTCATGGGTACGGGGTTTGCTGAAGGGCCTGGTGATCATCCCGAGCAGGCCCGGGCGTTCATTGGGCTGGCAGCATTCCCTGAGCTCTTTCAGTCCGATCTCCTTATTGGCGATCATAAAATAAAGATCCACCATGCTGGTCAGACTGAAATATTTTTGCAG